>Ga0075480_10000742_pt1 | contig 19625 bp, 20 predicted proteins | sample DEB08_DNA_7_FD_81590 | JGI IMG/M metagenome (GOLD analysis project Ga0075480, IMG submission 81590) | Aqueous microbial communities from the Delaware River and Bay under freshwater to marine salinity gradient to study organic matter... | ecosystem: Environmental > Aquatic > Marine > Coastal ... | reverse complement strand
TGGTATCACAGCTTGCATGAGTAGAGCAGATTGGGTGAAATTGGATTTTATTGCTGAAAGAAAATCTTCTTCAGTCCAATCAAAAAAATTTCCAGGTGGTGGTCCACCACTATTATTAATCAAAATATCTGGATCAGGACAAGCTTCAAGCAAAGCTGATCTAGTAGAAGAATCTTCCATTGCTCCTAATACAGAGGTTACTTTAAAACCTTTTTTTAAAAACTCTTCTTCAGTTTTTTTTAAATTTTCTTCATTAACTCCATTTATGAAGATTTCAGCACCTTCTTTTGCTAAATCATGAGCGCATGCTTTTCCTAAGCCTCTACTGGAAGCACAAATAATTGCTTTTTTTCCTGAAATGCCTAAATCCATTTGTTAGCCATTTTCTGCATTGCCAAAAGTATTGCTTATTGCAGGGCCCCATTGAGATTCAGCAGGTTCTTGACCTAAGCCAGCTTCGTCAGTGATAACGTTTAAGTCTCTCGTAGGGAAGGTGTTATCAAACATGTCGCCATCTGTCTGGTGTTCGTGAGTCTGTCCGAATGGATTTCGCCAATAGTCAAAAAGTTGGCTTCCCTGATAATGACGACCAATGCCCCACTCCTGAAAATAATTAAACTCCTCTTTTTTAGATTCGAGCATCTCATTTCCTGTAAATACATCATCGATATTGAACATTTCAAAAGAAACATGATTCATGACAGGTTTTCCTTCTGAAAACATATCTGCAGGCATAAAGAAAATAGTGTGATGATCTGCAGGCTCCATGCCTTTGTCTAGTCTTGAAAAGACTCCTTGCAAAGGAGTATTTGGATCTTTAGGATCTCCAAGAAAAAGTCTGTCGGTTGCAATAAATCCTAAATGTTTTTGATACCATTCAAAAGATTCTTTTACATTTCGAGCATTAAGACCTGCATGGGCAAATCTTAAAATTCTTGGGTAAGATCCCTTTAAAAATCTTTTCATTTGATTAACTCTATTTACGGTCCTGCCTTCATTTGTTGGAATAGTTTCAGAAGTTTTTTCTTCCAGACTTTCAATACCATAAACTACCTCTACACCGAAGCCATCCAGATCATGTCCTTTAGATACCAAACCTCCTCCTGGAGTATCAAGCTCTTCTATATCGGAGAAAGCTTCTGTTTTACTGATTTTTTCCAAGTCTTCCATTGATGATGCTACAAACGCCAAACTGATAAATTTCTTTTCTCCTTTAAGAACTTTTTCAATAAAAGGTTGAGTTCCATCGCCTTTCATTAATAACATATCTTGTGTCTTCTCAACTGTATGCATTCCAAAATGGATTAAAAATTGTTCTTGTATATCTAAATCTGGACATTGCAAAGTACAGTATTGAACATCGATTGCTTTAATAATTGGTTCCATCGTTTTCTCCGCAAATAAATAAAAACTATTATAATGAATTTTATAAATCTTAACGCTCATTAATGGAACAATTTGATATAGCAATTTGTGGTTATGGACCAGTAGGTTCTACTTTTGCAGGCTTAATGGGTAAGTTAGGCCATAAAGTTTTAGTTATTGAAAAAAACATTGGTCCCTCGCCTACAGCTAGAGCTATTAATACAGATGGCGAACAACTCAGAACTTTTGATAGGCTGGGTATTGCAGAAAAAGTTGTTGAAAATTCACATGAAGTTCATTGTGTTCATTTTGGCGATGCAAATTTAAATCCGATACAAACTATTGAGCAGCCAGTTGGAGTCTCTGCCATGGGTTGGCCAAATCAAGTTTTGTTTTATCAACCTGAGTTAGAAGGATTCATAAGAGCCTCAGTAGAATCAGAAAATAATATTGTAATTAAAGAAGGAACAGAATTAGTAAGTTTTGATGATTCAGCTGAAGGAGTGACTCTAAACTGCAAAAACTCAGATGGTGACTTATCGTTTTTTTCAAAATATCTTATCGGATGTGATGGAGCAAGCAGCTTTGTTAGAAGAGAGTTAAATGTTGACTTAGAAGATTTTGAATACAATCAGGAATGGCTGGTTTGTGATGCTCATTTAACTAAGAAAGTAAATATTCCAGAAAAAGAAGCTATGCAAGTATGTGATCCAAAAAGACCCGGAACTTACGTACCAGGTAGGCGTGGACATCTTAGATTTGAATTTAAAAAAATGCCTGGAGAGGATTCAAAAGAATTAGAAAAAGAAGAGAACGTCTGGAAACTTTTAAAACCATGGATAAATGAAAATAATGCTGAGCTAGAAAGAGCTCAAGTGTATTCTTTTCATGCTTGTATAGCTGAGACTTGGCGAAAAGGAAATGTCTTAATTGCCGGCGACGCTGCTCACCAAATGCCACCATTTATGGGAGCTGGGATGGGAACTGGTATCAGAGATATAACCAATATTTCTTGGAAGTTGGATCTCTTACTTAAAAATAAAGCCAATGAAGGAATACTCGATACCTATCAAAAAGAAAGACATTCCCATGCTAAGTGGACCATCGCACAGACAGTCACGATTGGTCAGGTAATTGAAGGATTTTGCGCCGCTGCAGAAGGCAAAGAGTATGAGCCGAAGGGTCCGAGTTACGATGTGAATTTTCCCCATATTCCAGCAGGAATTTATAGTGATCCTGCCGATATGATAACTGGAGTTCCAATACCACAACCCATCCTTTCTAAAAATAATAAAAAAGAAATGCTTGATAGAATCATTAATGAAAATTTTGCAGTTTTAACCCAAGAATCAAATTTAGATTTAACTGATAAAGCAAAATCCATTATTGATTTGCTTGGTATTAAATTGGTGATAATAGAACCTAATGAAGATACTGAGGAAAGACTAAAAACTGTTTTTGAAAAATATAAGGCAGTTATAGTTAGACCAGATAAATATACCTATGGTGGCGTAGAAAATATCTCTTCCCTTTCAGAAATGATTGAATCTTTGGAAAAAGAATTTTCTCTTAATACATGAAAGCATTATTGTTTCCGGGCCAAGGCGTCCAAAAAGTTGGCATGCTGAATTCACTTTTTGAAGAAGTCTCTGAAGTAAAATCCATCATTGCTGAGGTTTCCAAATCCCTAGATTTTGATTTAGAAGATTTACTCCGAAATGGACCGGAAGAAAAAATAAATCTTACTGAATTCTCACAACCAACAATCTTGATTACCAGTGTTTTATTAGCCAAATATTCTAATAAACTTTCTAATATTGATATCACCGCAGGTCTATCATTAGGTGAATATTCAGCTTTGGTATATTCAAATTGTTTGGAATTGTCGGATGCAGTTAAGTTAGTAAATTACCGAGGAAGATTAATGCAGGAAGCAGTTCCAGAAGGAACAGCTGGAATGCTGGTTGTTTTGAATATGCCAATCAACGATGTTTATAAAATGATAAATGATATAAACGAATCAGAGGAAACTATAAACTTCTCCACCGACAATGCTGACGGTGTTTCAGTACTGGCTGGTAAGAACTCTGCAATCGAGGCTTGCAAAAACTACATCGCTAATGGCGAATTTAGAAGAGTAAAAACTCAAATGGTTCAAATGTCTGTTCCCTCTCATTGCTATTTACTTGATGAAGCTCAAGAAGAGCTTGCTAAATTACTCAACGAAGTAGAATTTAAAGCCCCTTCTATTCCGGTAATTCCAAATGTTCTTGCTGAACCGACCTCTGATGTTGGATTAATACAAGACTCCCTGATAAATCAATTGACCAAGACCGTGAGATGGAGAGAAACTTTAGATTATCTTATAAAGAATAATCTTGCTTCTTTAATTGATTCTGGTCCGGGCAAAACGATAATCAATATGGCTAGAAAAATTAAAGATATTGAAAAAATATCCTTAGAGGAAGATTAAATATCATAATCTAAAATATTTTTCTTGATATGAGATTTCATATCCTCATTTGAAAAGCCGCCTTCTTCTTCAAAACTTACTTTGTTTTCGTTATATAAAGAATTAGGACTTTCTTTAGAAATTGAAATGATGTTACCTTTGTAAAGTTTTACAGAAACCTTGCCGTTAACTTTATTGGATACTGAATCAATCTTACTTTGAAGACTAACTCTTTTATTACTCCACCATAAGCCCTCATAAATTAAAGCAGCATAGTCAGGGATTAATTTATCTTTGTTTTTGATCTCTTCACCGGTCAAACATAAAGACTCCATAGCTCTTCTAGCTTTCAATAAAATGGTGCCACCTGGAGTTTCATAACAACCTCTTGATTTCATACCGGTTACTCTAGACTCAACAATATCAATTCTTCCAATGCCATGTTTACCGCCAAGAAGATTCAATTCTCTGAACAATTGTGCAGGTGATAATTTCTTGCCATTTAAAGCTACAGGATCTCCTTTTAAAAATTCAAGAGTTATTTCTTCAGATTTTTCTGAAGCATCTTCCAATGATTTAGTGTTTAACCACATATCTTCAGGTGGAGCATTATTTAAATCCTCCAAAACGCCTCCCTCATAAGAAATATGCAATAAATTTTCATCCATTGAAAATGGCGGCTCTTCTGCTTTCGAAGCAGGCATAGGTATTTGATGATTTATGCAATAATTCATTAAGTCTGTTCTCGATACCATATCCCAGTCTCGCCAAGGTGCTATTACTTCTATGGATGGATTAAGAGCATGAGCCCCTATTTCAAATCTTATTTGATCATTTCCCTTGCCGGTGGCCCCATGACAAATAATATTTGTATCTTCTTGCCTACCTATATCAACGAGTTTTTTTGCAATTAAGGGTCGTGCGATTGCAGTACCTAAGAGATATTCCCCCTCAAAAATGGTATTGCACCTAAACATAGGATAAACGTATTCAGAAATAAATTCTTCAGTAAGATCTTCAACAATTACTTTACTGGCTCCAAGATTTTTGGCTTTTTCTTCTAAGTCATCTGAAATATCGCCCTGACCTAGATCAGCCGTATAAGTTACAACATCTAAATTTTTTTCTTCTTGCAACCATTTAAGAATCACCGAAGTATCCAGGCCTCCTGAATAGGCTAAAATTACTTTTCTCATAACAAAATTAGACAGCTAAAAAATATTTGAGTTTAGAATGATTTAACTCTCTATAGAGTCAATCAATTCTTGCATTTCCCCAGACTGATACATTTCAAACATGATATCACTGCCTCCAATTAGTTCACCATTTACGAATAATTGAGGAAAAGTTGGCCAATTTGAAACAGTTGGAAGTGTTTCTCTTATCTCAGGATTTGAAAGGATATCAACAAAAGAGAATTCCTTTCCACAAGCCATTAATATTTGAGTAGCTCTTTGTGAAAAGCCACACTGAGGTTGTTCAGGTGAGCCTTTCATATATAAGAGGATTTGATTATCTGCTATTTGAGACTTTATTTTTTCTTCAGTAGTCATTCGGTTATTTTAATATATTTCTGAACTGTATTCTCTATTCCATAGACTAATGATTCAGAAATTAGTGCATGTCCTATAGATACTTCCTTAATCTCTCCATAGGATAATAATGTAGGTAAATTATCTAAATTCAAGTCATGACCTGCATTTACCTCAAGATCAATTTCATTTGCATATTCAATAGCTTCTTTGTATGTGTTTAGGAGAATTTCATCTTTCTTTTCAAAAGCCTCAGCAAAAGGACCAGTATATATTTCTACTCGGTCGACCCCGATATCTTTTGCTGCATCTAATTGAGATTTGTCAGGATCAATAAAGATGCTACTTCGGACATTATTGTCTTTAAGATAATTTAAGATTTCTTTTAACTTATTATGTTCAGAATGAATATTCCAGCCATGATCTGAAGTTAGTTGGTTACGGTCATCAGGAACAAGAGTACATTGCGATGGAATTATTGCATCGATAAGATTCAAAAATCCTGGATAATCTCCTGATCGTTCCTCATAGGGATTCCCTTCTATATTAAATTCAACATTTAACTCTTTTGTTAACAATGATAAGTCTGACAAGTCATCGGGTCTAATGTGTCTTAAATCAGGTCTGGGATGAACTGTTATTCCAGCAGCTCCAGATTCAATTATTTTCTTTGAAAAGAATTCCAATGATGGATTATTGCCTTTTCTGGAATTTCTAATTAAAGCAATTTTATTAATGTTTACGCTTAATTTTGTCATTACATAAAGTTTTGCAAGCCATCATAAACTAACTTTAGTCCTGCGATAAGCGTACAAAAGTAACCAATGCGATAAAACCAATCTTGATTTATTTTATTTACTAAATATGCTCCTGCATAAACACCGAGAGGAGCAAGAGGTAGAAGCATTAACGAAGTATAAATATTTTGAAAATTCATTTGACCTAAATAAGCGTAAGGAAAGATTTTGAATAAATTTATCAATAAATAAAAAAGTCCTGCCGTAGCGACATATATTCTTCTATCTAGTCTCATTGGCAAAAGATAAAAACTCAAAGGAAGACCGCCTGCGTGAATGGAAAAACTTGTAAATCCTGATAAGGAGGGCCAAAAATATGAACCCCATAAAGAAGGTTTTCTCGGTTGAGTTGAATTTTTTCGCAAATAATAGTCTAAGCAGAAAACAACTGCCATTAGACCAATAATGACTCTGATACTATTTTCAGAAAGATAACTAAACGAGAAGGTACCAATCATGATGCCGAGAAATGCCAACGGTACAATGAATTTTAAAATTTCCAAATCCCACATTCTGCGATATCTCCAGACCGTTACAAGATCCATGAAAATCAATGGAAGTAATAAAATGGCTACTGCTTGAAAAGGAGGAATAAAAATAGAAAGCATTGGAATCGCAAGCAAAGAACCAAACGAACCAGCCCCAATAAAACCACCCTTACCCATGCCATGGAGGAATACTGAAACTACTGCTATTAAATAAAAGTATGGCTCTAAAATCATTTAAATATGATTAAAGAATCTCATAAAGTTTCTTAGCTAGACTGTTCGAGGTTCGATAAAGCTTACCTAAAGAATGTTGTCTATTGTTCGTAAACCCAAAACCCACTTTATGATTCAAATCAGCGAAACCCGTTGCACCTGCAATTCCAGTATGACCAAACATCCCTTCTTTCATACCTATTGGAGAAAAAGGTGCATCAATTTGATAACCTAATCCAAATTTGTAAGGTGCTTGAAATAAAACAACATCTGGACCGGAAGTTTTTGGAATTGTTGCTTCTTTAATGGTTTCTGGGTTAAGCATTATTTGACCATCTCTTGAGCCGCCAGAAGCTAAAATACCAAAAAACTTTGCTATCCCAGATGCAGTACCATGACCGTTGGCCGCTGGAATTTCTGCCTTTCGCCAAGAGTTTGAATTGGGATAGTCTGTAGGAGCAGATTCATCTTCTTCAACTTCCATAATTTCTAAAAAAGCCTTTGCATACTCTTTGCTTTTTAGGGTTTCTTTGACTATTTTTACTTGTGCAGGAAGAAGCCAGTTGGGTAAGGACAAAATCAATTGTATTAATGGATTAGGTTTGCCCGAAAGTAATAATAAATCTGCACATCTGTTTATTTCTTCGTCGTTTAAGCCAATAATAAAATCAATATCAAATTTATCAGCGATTTCTTCTTTGAAGTATTTCCCCAAAGATCTGCCGTCAATTCTTCGGACCAATTCACCCACTAGATAGCCAAATGTAACTGCATGATAGCCTTGGGTTGTTCCAGGTTCTCTAATCGGATTCTGTTTTGCAAGTCTATCTACAATCATATCCCAATCTCCCCAAGAATCTTGTGGTAAAGGGCTTTGAAAACCAAACATCCCTGCTCTGTGAGTAAGAAAATCAATTACTTTAGTGTTCTCTTTTCCTGCACATGCATATTCAGGCCAATAATCGGATACTAGAGCGTTAGGATTTAAGTTACCTGATTCAATTAGCTGTAATGCACAAGTTGAAGTCATTGCCTTGGTTACTGAAAAAACATTAACCAAAGTATCTTTTTGCCATTTTTTTTGATGGTCTTTATCAGAAAATCCTCCCCAAAGATTTAAAACTTCTTTCCCTTCAACTTCCAAAGCAAAGCCAGCACCATCGTCAAAACCAGATTTGATAGCTTTGGCAAAAATTTCTTCGAGACTGGAAAATGCAGGATCACAGAATCCTTCCACTATGGGTTTGGTCATTTTGACAGCAACCTTTTTATTAAGATAATGAATTCTTCAGGCATATCTAAGAAAAGATGATGCATTGCTCCGGGTAAAGAATGAATATATGTTTCATCTAAGTTGCCTACGTACGTCATATACTCCAAGACTTCTTGAGTCACTAATTGGCTTGCTTGACCATAAACATAATCAAGCTTGCAATCTAACTGAGTAAAAGCATCGTGTAGATCATTATATTTGTAGGTATTAGGAATCAATGGATCGGATTTTAGATACCACCCGTCTGGCTCCTCTACATAAGATGTTTCTGCAATATGCCTCAAAACATAATCTTTACAGGGTTGAGAGGGAGTTAGCCTAAATCTTGCCATTGCAGTCTCTAAATCAGGACTTGCAACAACCATACGTGCAGAAGGTCTGTTGGAAGCCATTCTTTCAGCCACGTTTGGAGGTATAACAATCATCGAATCTAGAAGAATCAGATGTTCAAAAATATTTGGATAAATTGATGTAGCTAAAGTCGCTATTGAGCCTCCCATGCTATGTGCAATACAAGTACAAGACTCCCAAGATAAATCATCAATCACACCCTTAACATCATCAACAAAAATTTCTTGAGAATACTCTTCTCTTCTATCGCTCTCGCCCATACCAGAAAAATCTAGACCTACCACGCAATGGTTTTCTGTTAAAGAAGGTGCAATATGATCCCACCAAAATGAGTGAGCGTTATAGCCATGAAGCAAAAGTAGAGGTTTCTTAGTCTTATCTCCCCAAATAAAATACTTTATCTCTGCGCCATTGACAGAGACTGTACGTGATTCTGGACGCTCAGAAATATTTTTTACAAACCATTCTGGAGCCTCATTAAGAGGATTTTTACCTATTAGCATTTAATCTTGAAAAAAATCGAATAAATTTCCTCTTAGTTTAACATCTGGACTAGAGGTAAAACCACTCTCAAAGAAAGATGTTATTTTTGCAAAGAGTCTCTTGGAATTAGCAATCACTACATAATTTAATTCTTTATCCAATTCAAAGGTTCCTTTCAAAATATCGTCTTTTGGAGTAGAAAAAAATGAGCCAAGCATCTTAGTATCCTTGCAAGAAATTGTTCCGGATAGTTTCGCATTGGAAAGTTGATCCAACTTATTTGTTTGTCTCAAAGAGGCATATATATTTCCTTGTGAAAAATAACAGCCATTTATATCGAAAATTATTGAAATGTTCTCGCCGGATACAGATGAAATTACCGGAACTTTTCTTAAGAATCGCTTTGAATTTAGATTTAAATTTATATCTTCCAAAGAAACTTGGTTGTTTAAAATGGTTGATATTAAATTTATATTTCCTTCCAAGAAAAGACCTCTTTCATCAACTAAAAAAGATAAATTCCTCAAATTAAAGCTGGTGTTTAAACTGCCTAGATATTCATCAGCAAAAGATAGGTTATTGATTCTTCCTGACCAGATGGTCCCTTCCATACTGGTATAACTAACTTGAGGAAATAATTCTTTTACTGTTGGTGAAACCAAACTTAAAGGCAACCTAAGAATAGTTATTCCAACAATAAAGAAAATGAGAATAAAGGTTACTAAAAAAAATTTTTTCAATTTGTTTTTAATATTACTGATATTTGTGCATTAACTTTATCTTTTTTTGATTTTCGGACATTCATCTTATTAATCTCTCCTCCCTGCTCACCCATTAAAATCATCCAATTATAAAGATCAATAAAATTTACTTCATTGACCCACACCATCATTGAATTGTCGTTCAATGGTTGAGTTCTATCAATTTGGATATTTTTTTCTTTGGAAGTTGAATTTACCAAGATAGAAATGTTGTCAGAATAAAGGTTCCTATTTGATGAAACATAGCTAGGAATGGACTCAATATAGTTTAGCCGACTTATGATATTTTGATTTTCCTTTTCTAAAGATTGATTTTTGGTATTAAGCCAAGAAATTACAGATATCAAGGATGAAATGAATATCAAAATGGCGAATCCTAAAATAAGTATCTGCTCTCGATTTGTGAATTTATTAAAGTTAAAACGCATTGATGCTTATCTCTCCTTGAATAAAATTATTAACTCTTCTTGAAGCCCCTAGGTTGACACTCAATCCCATAGAATTTACCAAATCAACATATTCTTGAAGTTGGTCATAAGAGTTGGTTTGGACTTCAATAATAAATCTTGTGCGCTCATAAGAAATTGAAACCAAGACAATATTTTCACTATTGCTTACCGCATCAGAAACAATACTCACTGCATTAAGAGCAGAATAATCTATTTGGCCTTGATTGATTAAGCCATTAACTTGACTGATGAGATCTGATTCGAGGGTCTCAGAAGGAAATTTTTCTTTAAAAGTATCAATGATTTTATTTTTCAATAGATTATTGGAAACGTTTAAGTAAGAAAATTGAACGATTGCTGAAAGAAGAAAAATGCCAAAAAAAGCAAGGCATGAATATCCATAAAACTTATAACGAAGAAAAATTGATCGCCAATCAATTTTCTGCTCGTATTCTTTGCTGAAAAAATTTATAGAATCCTTTAAATCCAATATTTGAGAAAATTCGTTCAACAAATCTTTCGTGGATGAGAAATATTTTTCTTCGGTATTGATATCTAGATTTGGAAGTTCCAATTTTTTTTCGGTAGCCCAAATATTGAGTTTCTTAATTTCATATTTTCTTAAGGTAAGTGCCAAAGTATTCAAAATTGATTTTTTATCGGCAAACCAATACCAGTTATCTTGTAGAGAAATAAATGCTTTATCGCCAAAAATAACCAATAGATTTTCTATAGAAGAAGATAACGCCTGAATAGGAATTAACTTGTTTACTTTAGGATCTAATTTATCTTTTATTTCCTGAATTTTTTGATGTTCAATGATTCCAACTATTTCCGATTGACTGTCTTGGATCCAAAAATAATCTTCAACTTTGCCAAGTATTTCTTCACTCAACATGAAAGGAATGACTTTTTTTAAATTCCTTTGAGAAGTGGTGGGTAAATCAAATTTATAAAAAGAAAAGTCATTGGAAGCAATGATTGCAATATCTTTCTTACTAGAATTTGCCTTGAAAATTGAATCAAATTTTTCTTCATCACTTGATGTTTCTGAAGAAAACAAAATATTTAATGATTCATCGTAAAAAGATATTTTTTGACCGCTCACAAATACTCTCCGAATTTTCTACGAATCACTTTAGGAGATTCATTTAACATGTAAATATGACTTTTAAGATGGAAATCTTTGTCATCGATTTTTATGTTTGTATTTAAAATAAAATATTTTGTCTCAAGGGTAAGATTTGATTTGGAAAATTTGCTGGAAAAAGCTGTTTTTATTTCTTGTTGATTTAAGAAGTCTGATACTGAGGAATACCCACCTAAAGGTTTGCTGTTCAAAATGTTTCTTGCCTCAAGTTCGCTTAGAGTATTTGAACTAAGAGCCACCAAGATATTCGGATAAAAGGGATTTAAAGAATTGATATTAATTTTTGTTTCAACGGAATTTAAGGCGCATATATAGGGTTTTAATTTTTTGAAGATCTCTTCGGTCATGCCTTTTACGTCTCTAAGTTCTGTAATATCAAAAAAGAACTGATTTGAAGTCAATCTTGAAGGTCTTTCATTTCTGTAATAGTCATCTTCAACGCCGAGATAAGAATCTGGAAAAAAATCTTTATCAAGCCAATCAATCACAGCAGGAGAAATTTCTTCAATTTTTTGATCTTGAATAAACAAGCTCTTCATGAGATTTTTAAAAAATTCTAAATTTTCTTGATTAGCAGTTTCTTCTCCTGTCGGCGATATGGAGATCAAGGAATTCAAATTAAAGCATTGACCCATATCAACAATATTTGCTTCGAGATTTCCTCTTTCCAAAGGAAGATTTATTGGGCTTTTCTGAGAGAAATTATTTGCGGCAAGAACAATATTGTTTCTATTTTCTTTGTTATTGAGATATTTTTTTGTGAAGGATTCTAAACTTAATGTTGTGAGGATTGCTTGCTGCTCACTAATCATATTTTTTTCATTTTCAAGATTCGTAGATACCATTGAAAATAAACCTGCACTTACTGAAGCGATGATTGCAGTAACAAAAAGCGCCATAATCAAGGCGGCACCCTTGAATTTTTTATCCAACAATGTCATCTCCGCTTATGAATAGTATTTTTTTGAAATTGCCCTCAGAAAACTTAATGTTGACCTCCATCAAAGTAGGATAAATATCTAAATCAGCTTCATTGAATGGTGGCCAGGTGAGATACTCATTTTTCTCATACAAAACTTTGATTTCTAAATCTTCAATTTCTGAAATCAAAGCAAAAGCCTTAGGCTCATAAGAAGAATTTAAAAAATTTGAAAAATTTCTGTAAAGAACATTATCTTCTATTGTATAAATGACTTTATTGATAGCCCCAAGATCATCCAAGCCGTCGGAAGATGAATTTCTTACCAGTTCTAATAGTGGTTCGCCATCTCTAAAGTTGTTATTTAACTTAAAAAAACTTGGAAACTGATCGTTTTGACTGGGTCTTGGAAATTGTTTAGCAACATGAAATAAATCATCTTCTAGCAGCTCACTGAAAACAGCTAATTCATTAAGAAGTTTAGATTTTGAACTGATACCAAATGAAGATGAAACCGAAGTATTAAGAAAAATTAAAGACAAAAGACTTATCAAAGAAAATAATGACATGACAATCAAAACTTCAACGAGCGTGTAACCTTTTAAATTATTCATTGATTGCTTTATATATTTCCAATTTAGTAGTTTTTTCAGTTTCTTCGGAGATGACTTCTACTTCGATATTTAAAGAATTCTGTTTTGGATCAATCGTTATCTTTCTATTCCAAATATAGGGATAGCCCATGAATTCTTCTCTTTGGGTAAGTAAATTGTTGGTCAGGTAATTTTCATCAAAATAAGATCTAATGATTATGTTTTCTGCCAAAGTCCCTCGATAAAAATCATCGCTCAATGAAGAAATGGTTTTTGTACTATACGATAGCGAGGTTATTCCTGTGACTGCAACCAATGACAGAATAAAAAGCGAAACAAGAACCTCTACTAAAGTAAATCCTTTCATTATTCCCAATTGCCTATATCTCGATCCATGCCCTCGCCTCCTTGCTGACCATCGGCACCATAAGAAAATAAATCAAACGGTCCATTATCTCCGGGTCTTTTGTATTGATACTCATTGCCCCAAGGATCTGTTTCTAGTTTTCTGATGTAGCCGCCTTGGCGGTATCTATTTTTAAAACGATGGTTTGCAGGGGCTTGAGTCAGAGCTTGTAAGCCTTCATCGCTGGTCGGATAAGAGAACATATCCAATCGATAAAGCTCCAAAGCTTGTTCATAAATTCTTATGTCGGTTAATGCTTTATCTGCTCTTGCTCTATCTTGGCTAGGCAGTACGTTGATGGCAACAACTGCAGTTAACAAGCCGATGATCATTAGCACCACAAGAATTTCTATCAAGCTGAAACCTGATAGTTTTTTTGAAACGATTTTTTTCATAGTATTAATTTAAAGTTAAAGTGTTTAATTGAATTAATGGTAACAGGATAGCAAGGACGATAAGAGCTACAAACATGCCTAGGAATACTACAATTAGCGGCTCGAGTAAATTCATGGTGATTTTTGTAGAGCTTTGAAATTTGTCTTCTAAATAAACAGATACTTTTTCAAGCATTTCTTCAAGTCTTCCTGACCTTTCTCCGTTTTCTATCATTTGCGTCACCAAAGGCGGGATAACTTGGATTTTTTCTAAGCTTGACGCCAAAGACTCCCCTTCAGCAACTTTATTAGCAGTTGATTTTACCTGTTGGCGTAAGTAACTATTTGAAATGGTGTCAGCTGAGATTTCAAGCGCATTGATTATGGAAATGTTACTGGATCTTAAAATACTCAAAGAATTGGTAAATCTAGATAAATCCGAATCTATTAAGGAGTTTTTTAGAACGGGAACTGAGAGAAAAAATTTATCTAGTTTTGATCTGAATAACTCATAACCGATTGATCTTATGGTGATAAAACCAATCAAACCGATAATGAATAAAGCCGAGTAAAAGAGATAACTGGTAAATACAGATGAAAAGAACAGCAAAGATTTTGTAATGAATGGCAAGTCTCTATTTAAAGAAGAAAATTGACTTACCACTTCTGGGACGACAAAAGACAAAAGCAAAACAATCACAACTATCGCTATGGAAAAAAGAATAAACGGGTATACCAAGGCACCGATAATATCTTGAGATATTTTTGATTTTCTCTCTAGAAAATCAGATGTTTTTTCTAAAACCATACCTAAATCTCCTGAAGTTTCTCCAGCTCTTACTAAAGAACAATAAAGTCGATCAAAGCTCTCCGGATGATCTTCAAGTGATTCCGATAATTTGAAACCTGCTTTTACCTTATTGGAAATATTAGAAAGTTTGCCTTTAATCAAAGGTGAATCTATTTGTTTGGCTACGGAGTCTAAGGCCTGATCTACTGGAATGCCGCCATTGATCAAAGTTGAAAGTTGACGGGTAATGAGACTTAACTTTGATAAAGATATTTTTCGAAACAAAGAGATATTGAATCTATTTTTCGACTCTTTTAGGTTTATGGGAATAAGTCTTCTGTTTTTTAACTCTTCCTGAGCTTCATTTAAATTCTCAGCAATCAGAACTCCGGTTTCTATTATCCCGGTAGGATCCAAAGCTTTATAAGAATAATTTGGCATTTCTAATTTTTCTCTTGAAGAACCCTTCTTAGCTCATCTTCCGAAGTTAAGCCTAAGTTAACTTTCTCTTGTCCATCGAGTTCTAGAGTATTGTTATCTTTGAAAGCAATGTTCTTAATTTCACTTTCCGAACTCTTGTTGTGGATCTGCTCTTTGATATTGTCATTAACCAGAATGGATTCAAAAATGCCGATTCTTCCAGAGAGTTCCTGGCTGATAGGATCAATTTTCCTGACCAATCTCTGTGCGATTACCATTCGCAGTGAACTGGCAATTAGATAGGGTTCCACACCCATATCAATAAGCCTTGTAATTGCACCGACCGAATCATTAGTATGCACAGTAGATAAAACCAAGTGTCCGGTTAAACTCGCTTGAATTGCAATGTCAGCGGTTTCTTTATCTCTGATTTCTCCAACCATAACAACATCCGGATCTTGCCTTAAAATTGCTCTTAAGCCCTTTTCAAAAGTTAAACCGACTCGATTATTTACTTGTGTTTGCCCTACTCCTTCAATTGCATATTCAATGGGATCTTCAACAGTTAAAATGTTTCTGGTTTGATCGTTTAAAAAGTTCAAGCCTGAATATAAAGTGGTAGTCTTACCCGAACCAGTAGGGCCGGTGACCAAAATAATGCCGCTATTGTTTTTTAATTCAGTTTTATAATTTCCTAAAAGGCTCTCCGTCATGCCAAGTTCTTTAAGATCAAGGCTGGAATCTGCTTTATCGAGTAATCTTAAAACTATCCTTTCTCCATAACTTGAAGGCAAAGTAGAAACTCTAATATCCACCCATCTTTCTCCAAGTTTGAGTGACATTCTGCCGTCTTGAGGGATTCTTCTCTCTGCAATATCCAAATTAGACATAATTTTTATTCGCGCATTCAATAATGGAGAAATTCTAGAACTAGGTCTTATCTTTTCTTTAAGAATTCCATCTGTCCTAAATCTGATAATCATATTCTCTTCATAGGGTTCAATATGAATATCGGAGGCTCCATCTTTGATTGCCTCAGACAAAATTGCATTGATTAGTCTGATTACTGGAGAATCTGTACTGTCATCCAATAAATCTTCGGTTTTTGGTAAATCAAGTACTAAAGAATCCAAATCAACATCCTCGTGGATATTCTCTGCTAAAGATTCTGACGACTGCGTTTTATCGGAATAAGATTCAGAAAGTTTTTTGTTGAACTCCGCAAAATCTATTTGTTTGGTTTCTACAGGTAATTTGTATTTGGATTGTATATGAGCAATTGCATTGATGTCGCAATCGTCGGTATGAAAAATCAATATCGAGTCGCTACTCACTTCTGGAAGAAGTTGATTATCCTTGCAAAATTTATAACTGAAGTCTTTGTCAGCCATGTTTTATACTTCTTCTTCCTCAATTTTAGGTTTATTTTCTTCCTCAGCGTCGAAAATTAATTTTTCAAGTAAGTCCAAGTCAGGAGAGGTTTTTCCTTTTTTGCTTCTAAGCATTTCTTGAGCTCTTAAATAGTCATACTTTGTATTTGTCAGAGCCTGCATATCTTGAGCGGTTCTGATAATTGTCGGTTTCAGGAATACTACTAAATTTTTCTTATTGATGGTGGTTTGTTCCTGGCGAAAAGCCTTACCGATAACTGGTATATCGCCAAGCAAAGGAACCTTTCTTATTGATTCTTGGATATCATCATCGATCAATCCTCCCAATACAATAGTTTGGTTATCTTCAACCATGACCACTGTTTCTATAGCCCTTTTGTTAGTAACAATTTCTGCGGATCCTGCGGAAATAGGCCCAGAAAGAGAGGAAACTTCCTGTTCAATATCCAATTTGATTGAATTACCCTCATTGATTTGAGGTTTAACACTTAATTTAATTCCAATTTCCTGACGGGTAACGGTTCTAAAAGGATTTGAATTATTGGTACCTAAAGACTCTCCAGTAGTAATGGGTATCTCTTGACCAACAATAATTGATGACTCTTCGTTATCCATAGTCAATATTGAGGGAGTTGAAAGCACATTTGAGTCGCTATTTTTAGCAAGCACATTCAGGATTGCCGCAAAACTGTCGCCGCCTTTTTTATACTTACCAACACCAGTTGCAAAGCCATCCAAACTTAACAAAGTAGACAAGACAGCAGTTGTGCTTCCTCCAGGAGTTAATCCACCAACAAGAGCCGAAAGATCAGGCGTTGGATTACCAAATCTTTGAGATGCAATCGGTGAATTAGAACCTTCGCCACTAAATAAAAATTGGAAACCTAGATCCTTTGATAATTGATCTGATATTTCAACAATAATGGCTTCAACTAGTACTTGCGCCCTCCTAATATCAAGCTGGCTAATAATTCCAGTTAAGGAGGTCATCACATCCGGCTCAGCTGAAATTATGAGTGAATTTGTTTCTTGATGTGCTGTGATGGAAGTATTGCCTTTGTTTGAGCTTTTTTCATCAATATTGGGTGTCATCTTATTGAGAATTTCTACCAACTCAGCGGCATCTGCGTATTTTAAATAAACGACCTTTAAGGAACTTGTACCTTGATCTTTTACATCCAGCTTGATTACGACAGCCTTCATTCGCTCTACAATTTCTTGATCGCCAAAGAGTAAAACGCTGTTGCTTCTTTCGATTGCATAAGCATTGAAATCATTTTGTGCCATACCGCCAGAGTTCTCCGAAAAAACTTTATCAATCAATTTAGAAATTTGAGTGGAAGAAGAGTTTTTCAATTTAACGATTTCATAAACATCGGCGGGGTTTTTATCTAGTTCATCGACAAGCTGCCTTATTCTTTTAACATTGGCATTTCGATCGGTAAGTATCAAACTGTTACTTGGCGCATAGACGGCAATGTGTCCCTGAGAATTTATGAGTGGCCTTATTAAAGGAATCAAAGCGTTTGCAGATGTTTGGCTCGGTCTAATGATGGTCGAAACCAATGCATCTTCAGGTGAAACGGGTTTTGATACTTCAGTAAAGCTTTGCCTACCCATTGAGGCAGGAACTATTTTGACTGCATTTGCTTGTTCAACTGCGGTAAAACCATGAACACTGAGAACTGAAAGAAAAATTTCATAAGCTTCTTCGATCGTTAAATTATCTCTTGAAATAACAGTTACGTTTGCCTTTACCCTTGGATCTACGACAAAAGACTTACCCGTCAAAGATGAAATATCTGAGACAAACGATTTAATGTCTGCATCTCGCATATTGATCGTCACCGACCATAAGCTAGATGAAAGTCCAAAAATAAGCGCATAGGCGCAACAATTCTTATAAATTGAATAAATCATAATTTTTTTTGGTTTAGTTAATGTTTATATCGACGGATACAACTTGATCGTCTCTAACTAAATCGAGGTTAAGCGATGCCAAGTCAGAGAAAAAAGAATTAATTGAATCTTGATCAGAGAGGTCAATTTCTGCAACGGAAAGTCCATTGATGGACTTCACAATATCCCCAGGTCTCAATTCCGAAGAATCAAAAAGCGCAGTACTCTCCCCTGGACTTATTTCAAGACCGGAAAAAGTTCCATCATCAAAAACAGGAGCAAAAGTTATTAACTTCGCAATTTCCTGATTTTCAATCCACTCTTTGCTGATGGTGGGTTTTTGCTGCGATGCAATTTTTATAGAAGTATTCCCCTGAACAACTCTTTCCATTCCCTTAATTACTGAGCCCTTAAAAAAGGACAAGCTTTCGGTTATGCCAGAACGCTTGATGGTGACAAAATCTTTATTGATTGAATCCAAGTAAACGTTATCGGAAATCATATCTCCCACGAGATAAGTTTTTTGATCGTTTTGATTGAAGCCAATTATTGCCGATTTAACTTCATCAGAAGAAGTAACACCGTAAAGTTTCAGCGATAAAGAAGTTTCAGGAGCTTTAACAAGACTTTCATAGATAGATAGCCCATCAATTTCAACATCAGATGAGAATGGATTGTCTATGATTCTAGGAGCATCACTAGATGCAAAAGAGTTGTTAAAGTTATTTGAACTTAATTGGTTATTAAAAATCAATCCGAGTAATATTGAAGAAAACTCTAAAGAAAAAACTAATAAAAGAGCACCGGAAATAGAGAATTTAAGATTTTTCTCATTCAGGTAACTTTTGTATCTTTCTAAATTGATACCCTTTAAGTAGTCAAATACCATATACCTCTTGATTTTATGTCATATTTAACAAAATTGACAAAGATTTATAACAATGATTGCCTCTATATATATTATCTTTTCTGCGCTTTTGGGTAGCTTTTTAGCGAGCTTTATCTATCGATATTTTAATAAAAACATTGAATCAGATGCTTATGTGCAAAGCATAAATATTTATACAGAACCCTCTTTTTGTCCTGCCTGTAAGACTAAAATTGATTGGTATCACCTCATACCTGTCCTGAGTTACTTGTTCTTAAGAGGAAAAGCCAAATGCTGTGGTGCAACAATCTCCTCAAAATACTTTTTGACAGAAATATTAGTCATTTCTTCGTTTTCATTGATTTTCATTACAAATGACTCATGGGGTTTAATACTTTTTAAAAGCTTTATTTCTCTGACTTTAATATTTATTGCCTTGATAGATTATCAATACAAAATCATTCCTTTGAGCTCGCTTTTAATATTATTTATTTTGGCTTTGATACTTTCAGCGTTGGAGGGTCTATTGATTCTACCTGAAATATTTATAGCAATTATTTCAGGCTTTCTCCTTTTAGGAATGAGATGGTTATTTTTCAAACTCAAAGGAAAAGAAGCTTTGGGTTTAGGAGATGTAATCCTTTTTCCAAT
>Ga0075480_10000741_pt1 | contig 19633 bp, 14 predicted proteins | sample DEB08_DNA_7_FD_81590 | JGI IMG/M metagenome (GOLD analysis project Ga0075480, IMG submission 81590) | Aqueous microbial communities from the Delaware River and Bay under freshwater to marine salinity gradient to study organic matter... | ecosystem: Environmental > Aquatic > Marine > Coastal ... | reverse complement strand
GAGCCTTCTTCGCCGGGGCCTTCTTGGCGGGCGCCTTCTTCGCCGGGGCCTTCTTGGCGGGAGCCTTCTTCGCCGGGGCCTTCTTGGCGGGAGCCTTCTTCGCCGGGGCCACCGCGACCTCCTCGTCGGAGCGGCGGAGGCTAGCGCCGACCGCGGACCGGTCCGGGGGTCGGGCCGGCGCCGACCGCGGCGCCGGGGCCTAGCATCCGCCCCCGGTGGAGCGATGGCGGAGGAGCGGACGACGTGAAGGTCTACACGAAGCGCGGGGACGACGGGACGACGGGGCTCCTCTATGGCGGGCGCGTGGACAAGCACGACCTCCGGACCTCGGCGTACGGCACGGTCGACGAGACGTGCAGCGCGCTCGGGCTGGCCCGGGCCGACCTCGAGGGTCCCCTCCACGACCTCGTGCTCGAGGTCCAGCGCGAGCTGTTCGTCGTCGGCGCCCAGCTCGCCACGCTGGAGGAGCACTGGGAGCAGCTCGAGGTCGGCGTCTCGCGGGTCGACGACGCGATGGTCGACGCCCTCGACGCCCGCATCGACGCATGCACCGACCGGCACCCGATCCCGCAGCACTTCGTCGTCCCCGGCGGCTCCGGCAGCCGCCCGGCGGCGGCGCTGGACCTGGCGCGGACGATCTGCCGCCGCGCCGAGCGCGACGTCGTCGCCATGGACCGGCACGGGCTGCTGCCGGACCGCGCGCCCCTGCGGTACCTGAACCGCTGCGCCGACTACCTCTTCGTGCTGGCGCGCGAGGTCGAGGGGACGCACCTGCCCTCGCGGTGACGTCGGGTCACTCCCCGTACGACTCCGAAGGACCTGGGTAGGCGCCGCCGCGCACGTCGGCGGCGAAGGCGCGCAGGGCGGCCGTCGTCCGACCGCGCAGGTCCTCGTACGCGCGGACGAACCGCGGGGTCGGTCCCGACGTCAGTCCGAGCACGTCGTGCCAGACGAGGACCTGGCCGTCGACGTCGGGACCCGCCCCGATGCCGATGACCGGGACGGGGGAGGCCGTGGCGACCGCGGCGCCGACGGCGGACGGGACGGCCTCGAGGACCAGCGCGAACGCTCCCGCCTCCGCGAGCGCGACCGCGTCGGCCACGAGCGCGTCGGCCGCGCCCGCGCCCCGGCCCTGGACGCGGTAGCCCCCGAGGGCGTGGACGGACTGGGGCGTCAGACCGACGTGACCCATCACGGGGATCCCGGCCTCGACCAGCGTCCGGACGGTCGGCGCGACGCTCCGGCCGCCCTCGAGCTTCACCGCGGCGGCGCCGGTCTCCTTCAGGACGCGGACGGCGCTGCGCAGCGCGTCGGCGGGTCCGCCCTGCGTCGACCCGAACGGCAGGTCCACGACGACCAGCGCCCGCCCGGCCCCGCGGACGACGGCCCGGGCGTGGTGGATCATCTCGTCGAGGGTCACCGGCAGCGTGGTGCCGTGTCCGAGCACGACCATCGCCAGGCTGTCGCCGACCAGGAGGACCGGGACGCCGGCCTCGTCGGCGAGGGCCGCGGCGCCCGCGTCGTACGCGGTGACCATGACGATGCGCTCGCCGCGGGCGCGCATCGCGGTCAGGTCCTGCACGGTGACGGCGCGATCGGTGGTCATGCTCGGTCCTCCTGGCGGCGCGGGTCCCACGCCGACGTGATCGGGACGCGGCGCTCGCGACCGAACGCGCGCCGCGAGACCTTCGGGCCGGGTGCGGCCTGGCGGCGCTTGTGCTCGGCCCGGTCGACGAGGTCGACGACCCGGAGCACCTCGGCGCGGTCGAGGCCCGCCGCGACCAGCTCGTCGACGCTGCGGAGCTCCTCGACGCGGCCGCGGAGGATCGCGTCGAGCACGTCGTAGTCGGGGAGCGCGTCGGCGTCCAGCTGGCCGGGGCGCAGCTCGGCCGACGGCGGCTTCGTGATCGACCCCTCAGGGATCGGCCCGCCGTCGGCGTTCCGCCACCGGGCCAGCGCGTAGACGTCGCCCTTCAGCACGTCCTTCAGCGGGGCGAACCCACCGGCCATGTCGCCGTACAGCGTCGCGTACCCGACGGCGTACTCGGACTTGTTCCCCGTGGTCAGGACGATGGCGCCGCGCTCGTTCGAGAGGGCCATGAGCAGCAGCCCCCGCAGGCGCGACTGGAGGTTCTCGTACGCGACGCCGGGTGCCACCGGACCGTCGAACCCCGTCACGACCTGGTCCCCGAGGGTGGCCGCGACCGCGTCGAGGGCGGGGCCGATCGGGAGGGTGAGGAGCCGGACGCCGAGGCCGTCGGCCAGCGCCCGCGCGTCCGAGCGGGAGTGCTCGGAGGACCAGGGCGAGGGCATGGCGACGCCGAGGACCCCGTCCGGCCCGAGGGCGTCGACGGCCAGGGCGGCGACCACGGCCGAGTCGATGCCGCCCGAGAGGCCGACGACCGCCTCGCGGAACCCGTTCCCGGCGCAGTAGTCCCGCACCGCCGTGACCAGCGCGGTCCAGAGCTCGGCCTCGGGGGCCAGCGCCGCCGCGGTCGCGGCGGCGACCGGTGTCGCCGTCCCCGCCTCGACGTCGAGGTCGACGACCACGAGGTCCTCCGCGAACTGGGCCCCGCGGGCGACCACGGTCCCGTCGGGCGCGACGACCATCGAGTCGCCGTCGAACACGACCTCGTCCTGGCCCCCGACGCGGTTCACGTACACGATCCAGACGCCGTGGGTGGTGGCGTGGTGCCGGGTCCAGGCCTCCCGCTCGGCGCGCTTGCCGCGGTGGTAGGGGGAGGCGTTCAGGACGGCGACGACCCGGGCGCCGGCCGCGACGCTCGCGGTGACCGGGCCGTCGGCGACCCAGAGGTCGTGGCAGACGATGACGCCGACGGGGACGCCGCCGACGTCGACGACCAGCGGATCGCGGCCGGGGACGAAGTGCCGCGCCTCGTCGAACACGCCCTCGTTCGGCAGTCGCATCTTCGCGTACGTCGCCGCGATGTCGCCCCCGCGCAGCAGGACGGCCCGGTTCGCGAGCTCGGTCGTGGCGGGGCAGACGCCCCAGGCGACGGCGGGTCCCGGGGCCGGGGCCGGTCCGACGGTCCCGAGGAGGAGGTCCGGCCCCCCGTCCGTCGTCCGCGCCAGGTCGGTCACCGCCCTGTCGACGGCGGCGAGGAACTCGGCGGAGAGGAGCAGGTCGTCGGGGGGGTAGCCCGGGACGGCCAGCTCCGGGGTGACGACGAGGTCCGCGCCGGCCGCGGCGGCCTCGGCGTGCGCGGCCGCGATGCGGGCGGCGTTCCGGGCCGGGCCGCCGACGGCGGCGGCCAGCTGCGCCAGGGCGATCCGGATGGCGGCCACGGCGGTCCTCGCTCGGTCCGGTCCTCGGCCCGGTCGCGGCCACCGGGCCGGGACCGGAAACACGCCCGTAACCCGCGAACAACGGCCGGGAAACGGCTCGTTCCTACGGTCACGAACCGTACCGGCCCCGACCGTGTCGCCCCGAGCGGCCCGGGCGACCGCGGGGTCGGCGGACCCGGAGGATGACCGTGACGCCAGAAGCGCTCGAACTCAGTGTGTTGGTGCTCTACCTGATGGTGGCGACGGTGCTCGTCTTCATCATGCACGCCGGCTTCGCCATGCTCGAGGCCGGCCTGACGCGGCAGAAGAACGCCGCGAACATCATCGGGAAGAACCTGATGACGATCTCGATCGGCATGGTCGCGTACTTCGCGATCGGCTGGGCGCTCATGTACGGCGACCAGGTCGCCGGACTGTTCGGCACCACCGGCTTCTTCCTCACCGGGTACGAGCCGTACGAGCTCGTTGCCGGCGACGTCGGCTTCCCGATCGAGATCGACTTCGCGTTCCAGGCGATGTTCGCCGCGACCGCGGCCACGATCGTCTCCGGCGCCGTCGCCGAGCGCATGAAGTTCGGCGCCTACGTCGCCGTCGCGGTCGTCATGACCGCCGTCATCTACCCGGTCGTCGGCGCCTGGACGTGGGGCGGCGGCTGGGTGGCCGAGCTCGGGTTCTACGACTTCGCGGGCTCGACCATCGTGCACATGACCGGCGGTGTCGCGGCGCTGGTCGGCGCGAAGGTCCTCGGACCCCGCATCGGCAAGTACGACCCCGTCACCGGGAAGGCGCGTGCCATCCCCGGACACTCCATGCCCCTCGTCGCGCTCGGGACGCTGCTGCTGTTCTTCGGCTGGTTCGGGTTCAACGGCGGCTCGGTCCTCGCCCTCGACGGCGTGGCGATCTCGCTCGTGCTCCTCACGACGGCCCTCGCCGGCGGCGCCGGCGGCGCGACCGCCGGCATCTGGACGCGGCTCTCCGGTGGCAAGTGGGACGTCGCGATGATGGCGAACGGCATCCTCGCCGGGCTCGTCGGCATCACCGCCGGTGCGAACGTCGTCAGCCCGCTGATGGCGCTCGTCGTCGGGATCATCGCCGGTGTCGTGGTCGTCGTCGCGGTCAGCGCGATCGACGGCATCCGCATCGACGACCCGGTCGGCGCGATCAGCGTCCACGGCGTCGTCGGCATCGTCGGGACGCTCTGGGTCGGGCTGGCCGACGCCGAGAACGGACTGTTCTTCGGCGGCGGCGCCGACCTCCTGGTCGCCCAGCTGATCGGGATCGCCGGTGTCGCGGCCTGGGTCGCGGTCTCCAGCGGCGTGCTGTTCGGCGTCCTGAAGGCGATGGGGCAGCTCCGCGTCTCCGAGCAGGAGGAGGTCGAGGGGCTGGACGTCCACGAGCACGGCTTCCCGGGCTACCCCGAGCTCGCCGGGAAGTGACCCCCGTGGTGCCGGGTCGGGGGGCCCGGCACCACCCAGCGGCCGCCCCGGGGTGAACCTCTCCCGGACCGGGGCGGAGACGGTCCAGCGGTCGTGGATCGGGCGGGGCCGGCGCTTCGGCGCCGGCCCCGCCGCACGTCCACGACCCGGCCGGAAGTAGGCTCGGGCCGCGTCGAGCGGAGACGGCATGGACCGGCAGCAGGAGTACGTCCTCCGGACCGTCGAGGAGCGGGACATCCGCTTCATCCGGCTCTGGTTCACCGACGTCCTGGGGTTCCTGAAGAGCGTCTCGATCACGGCCGCCGAACTCGAGAACGCCTTCTCGGAGGGGATCGGGTTCGACGGCTCCGCGATCGACGGGTTCGCCCGTGTCCAGGAGGCCGACATGCTGGCCGTCCCGGACGCCTCGACGTTCCAGATCCTGCCGTGGCGACCCGAGGCGCAGGGCGTCGCCCGGATGTTCTGCGACCTGGTCACCCCCGACGGCGAGCCGTTCGCGGCCGATCCGCGTCAGGTGCTCCGGCGCCAGCTGCGGCGGGCGGCCGACCTCGGGTTCACCTTCTACGTGCACCCCGAGATGGAGTTCTTCCTCTTCGAGGGCAGCGACGAGCCGCGGCCCCTCGACGGCGGTGGGTACTTCGACATGACGCCGCTCGACGTGCAGCAGGATCTGCGTCGCCAGGCGATCATGACGCTGGAGCAGATGGGCATCTCGGTCGAGTTCTCGCACCACGAGGTCGGCCCGTCGCAGCACGAGATCGACCTGCGGTACGCCGACGCGCTCACGATGGCCGACAACATCATGACGTTCCGGCTGGTCCTGAAGGAGGCGGCGCTCCAGCGGGGGCTCCACGCGTCCTTCATGCCGAAGCCGATGACCGAGCATCCGGGCAACGCGATGCACCTCCACCTCTCGCTGTTCGAGGGGGACGCCAACGCGTTCTACGACGCGGCGGACCCGCTGCGGCTCTCTGCGACGGCGCGGGCGTTCACCGCCGGCCTGCTCACGCACGCGAGGGCCATCAGCTGCGTGACCAACCAGTGGGTCAACTCGTACAAGCGCCTCACCCCGTACACGGAGGGGCCGCTGCCGTCGGGCGAGGCGCCGGTGTTCGTGTCCTGGGGACGGGCGAACCGCAGCGCCCTCGTCCGCATCCCGATGTACAAGCCCGACAAGGCCGGCTCGACCCGGGTCGAGTACCGCGCGCCGGACCCCGCCTGCAACCCGTACCTCGCGCTGGCCTGCATCCTGGCGGCCGGGCTCGACGGGATCGAGCGCGGGCTCGAGCTGCCGCCGGAGTCGGCCGACAACACCTTCGAGCTCTCGGCCGCGGAGCGGGCGGCGAACGGGATGCAGCGCCTACCGGCGGACCTCGGTGAGGCGATCGCCGAGATGGAGGCCTCGGACCTCGTGGCCGAGACCCTCGGCGAGCACCTCTTCCGCCACCTCGTCGCGAACAAGCACCGCGAGTGGGACGAGTACTCGGCCCACGTGACGCGGTTCGAGATCGACCGCTACCTGCCCCTGCTGTGACCGGCCGGCGATGAGCGCCCGCCGGGAGTCCCTGGCCGCCCGGCTCGCGCGGCTCGGGCTGGAGGGGGACCGGGTCCTCGGGGACCTCGGCGACGCCGGCGTCGTCGACGCCACGGCCGGTGGTGGCGCCGCCGCCGAGGACGCCGTCCGTGACCCGGCCGCGCTGGACCTGCTCGCCGCCGCCGCCGACCCCGCCGCGGCGACCGCGGTCCTCGCCGGGCTGGCGGTGTCCGACCCCGGCCTGTCGGCCCGGGTCCGGGCCGACCGCGACTGGCTGGCCCGGGTGGTCGCCGTCGCCGGCGCGTCGCGGCCGCTCGGGGAGCTCCTCGCCCGCGGGACGGACGCCGTGCTCGGCCTGGAGCACCTCGACCCGGTCGACGCCGCGACGATCGCCGGTGCGGTCGCCGGCGCGGTACGTCGGGGCGGGGACACGGCCGCGCAGGCCGCCGGCATCGCCTCCATCCGGCGCCGGGCCACCGCCGACGTCGCCGCCCGCGACCTGACCGGGGCGGCCGACGTCGCCGCGGTCGCCGCCGAGCTGGCGGCGCTGGCCGAGGGTGTCCTGGCCGGCACGCTGGACGGCGTCCGCGCCGAGCTGGCCGGCCCGTCGCCGGCGGCGCGGATCGCGGTGGTCGGGATGGGGAAGCTCGGCGGGGCCGAGCTGAACTACGTCTCCGACGTCGACGTGATGTTCGTCCACGCGCCGGTGGAGGGGGCCGATCCGACCGAGGCGGACGAGGAGGCCCGCCGGGTCTGCACGCGCCTGCTCGAGCTGCTGAACGCCTCGACGACGATGGGGCGCGCCTACGAGGTCGACCCGACGCTCCGGCCGGAGGGGCGGGCGGGGGCGTTGAGCCGGACGGTCGCCGGGTTCGTCGCGTACTGGGAGCGGTGGGCGCGGACCTGGGAGTTCCAGGCGCTCCTGAAGGCCCGGCCCGTCGCCGGCGACCCGACCCTCGGCGCCGAGTTCCTCGCCGCCGCGGCGCCGTTCCTCTGGCCCGAGCGGCTGGACCCGGACGCCGTCGCCGAGGTCCGGGCCATGAAGGCCCGCATCGAGCAGCGGCCGGACGTCGTCCGCGACGGGGCGCGACAGCTGAAGCTGGGTCCCGGCGGGATCCGGGACGTCGAGTTCACCGTCCAGCTGCTGCAGCTCGTGCACGGCCGGGCCGATCCCAGTCTCCGCCTCGCCGGCACGCTGCCGGCGCTCGCGGCCCTCGCGGCCGGCGGGTACGTCGACGAGGAGGACGCCGCGGCGCTGGACGCGACCTACCGCACGCTGCGACGCGTGGAGCACGTCCTGCAGCTCGCGAACGAGCGCCGGACCCACACCGTCCCCTCGGACCCGGCGGCCCAGGACCGCATCGCCCGCGCGCTCGGGCTCCGGGCCGAGGACGCGGCGGCGCCGCGCGACCGTCTGCTGGCCGAGCTGTCCCGCGCCCAGGCCCGCGTCCGGGACCTGCACGCTCGGATCTTCTACCGACCGCTGCTCGAGCGCATCGCGGACGTGCCCGCCTCGGCCGCCGCCGTCAGCCTCCCGGGCGCGGTCGCGGCGATGGGGGAGGCCGCCGCGGCCGAGCGGCTGACGGCGCTCGGGTTCCGCGACGGGGCCGCGGCGCTGCGCTCGGTCCGGGCGATCACGGGCGGGGTCTCCCGGCGGGCCGTCACCGTCCGGGCGGTGCTGCCCGCCGTCCTCCGGGCCCTCGAGCCCACGGCCGACCCGGACGGGGGACTCCTGGCCCTGCGCGACCTCGTCGAGTCCCAGCGGGAGGGGAGTCCGCTGCTGCGGCACCTCCGTGACCGGCCGGCGGCGGCGGAGCTGCTCGGCCGGGCGCTGGGGACCAGCCGGGCGGCCGGTGAGCTCCTGGTCAGCCAGCCCCAGGGCGCCGAGTGGCTGGCCGACCCGGCGGCGCTGGCGACGCCGCGCGACCCCGCCGAGGTGGCGCGGGCGGCGGTCGCCCGGCTGCACTGGCAGGACACGGACGCGGCGCTCCGACGCTTCAAGCAGCAGGAGCTGCTCCGCGTCGTCCTCCGTGACGTCGCGCGCGACGCCGAGCAGCCGCCGGGGACGCCCGAGCGCGGTCCCGGCCCGGGCGCCGAACTGACGGCGGTCGCGGACGCCTGCCTCGTCGCGGCCCTGCGCGGGGTGCTCCGGACCCGGGCGGCGGCGGAGGGACTGGCCTCGCCCGACGAGCTGCCCGTCGACGTCGCGGTGATCGGGATGGGCACCCTGGCGGGTCGCGAGCTCAGCTACGCCTCCGACCTCGACGTCCTGTTCGTCCATCGTCCGGCCGACGGCGCGGATCCCGACGAGGCGAACCGCGTCGCGCTCGCCGTCGCCGCGGACGTCGTGCGGTCGCTGTCGGCGATCACCCCCGACGGGTCCGCCTTCGAGATCGACGCGGACCTCCGTCCGGAGGGACGCAGCGGCCCGCTGTCGCGGTCCCTCGACGGCTTCCGCGCGTACTGGGAGCGGTGGGCCGAGCCGTGGGAGTTCCAGGCCCTGCTCCGGACACGGGCCGTCGCCGGGGACCGCGACCTCGCGGCGCGGTTCGTCGCCGAGGCGGGGGACCTCGCGCACCCGCGGACGCTGCCCGAGGAGCGCGTGGTCGCGATGCGCCGCATGAAGGCCCGCATCGAGCGCGAACGGGTCCCGGCGCGGCTCGACCCGGAGCGGCACGTGAAGCTCGGACCCGGAGGCGTCTCGGACGTCGAGTGGACGGTGCAGCTCCTGCAGCTGCGACACGCCGCCGAGCTGCCCGAGCTGCGGACGGCCTCGACGGGTGCGGCGCTGGACGCGCTCGCCGACACGGGCCTGCTGCCGGTCTCCGACGTGACGCGGCTCCGCGACGGACTGCGACTCGCCGTCGCGATCCGGGACCGGGGGGCGCTGCTCCGCCACCGCGACCCGGACGTGCTGCCCGTCGAGCCCGACCGGCTCGAGCGCCTGGCGCGGTCGCTCGGGTACGGGCGGGGCGGGCGGCGGGAGCTGGAGGCCGCATGGCTCGCGCACGCGCGCCGGGTCCGCCGCGTCACCGAGCGCGTCCTGTACGGGATCGGCACGTGAGCGGCGCCGCGGGGATCCCCGTCCGCGCCGTCGTGTTCGACCTCGACGGGACCCTCGCCGACACCGAGCGGCTCTCGGACCGCGCCTGGGCCGAGGTCCTGGCCCGCCGCGGCTACACGGCGACGCCGGAGGACTTCGCCGCCCTCGTCGGTCGCCCGGTCGCGGCCAACCTGGCCCACTTCGCGGCCCGCGTCGAGCTCGGGGACCCCGTGGGGTTCCGGGCCGAGGTCCGGGCGGCGTTCCTCGGGCTGGTCGCCGTCGACCTCCGCCTCCACGACGACGCCGTCGGCGCCCTCCGGACGCTCGCGGGGGAGGGGGTCGCGGTCGGCGTGGCCACGTCCTCCACGCGGGAGCACGCCGACCGGGTCCTCGCGGCCGGGGGCCTGACGGGCGTCGTCGCGGCCGTCGTGGCCGCCGAGGACGTCGCACGGCACAAGCCGGACCCGGCGCCGTACCGCGAGGCGCTGCGCCGGCTCGGCGTCGCCGCGGACCGCGCCGCGGCGGTCGAGGACACGTCGGTCGGTGCGGCGAGCGCCCGGGCCGCGGGGGCCTGGACGGTGGCCGTGCGTCGCGCCCACGCCACCCCGGACCTCGCCGACCACGCCGACGTCGTCGTCGAGGTGCTCGACGCCGCGGTGCTGCGCCACCGGCCCGCGCGCGGGCCGGCGTAGCCTCGCCGCATGGATGCCACCGCGGTCGACCTCGGCCTGCTCCTGCTGCGGCTGGGGGTCGGCCTGCCGTTCGCTCTGCACGGCGCCCAGAAGCTGTTCGGCTGGTTCGGTGGCGGCGGTCCCCGCGGGACCGCGGCGTTCTTCGCCTCCCTGGGGTTCGGTGACGGCAGGACGGCGGCGCTCCTGGCGGGGACGGCGGAGCTCCTCGGCGGTCTCGGCCTGGCCGCCGGGCTGCTGACGCCGCTGGCGGCCGCGGGTGTCGCCGGGACGATGACCACGGCGGCGTTCGTGAACAACGCGGCGAACGGGTTCTGGTCGGTCGCGAAGGGCTGGGAGCTGAACGGCTACCTCGTCGTGGTCGCCGCGGCAGTCGCCGTCGCGGGTCCGGGCGCGCTCTCCCTGGACGCCGCGCTGGGGCTCGGACCCGGCGGCGCGCCGCTCGCGGGTGGTGCCGGCGCCGCGGTCGTCGCCGCCGGCGTCGTCGGCGGCTGGCTGCGCTGGGTGACCCGAGCCCCCACCGCCGCGGACGGGTCGTGACCCGGGCGCGGCTGGCCGCGGTGGCCGCCGGCTGCGCCGCCGCCCTGATGGTCGCGATCCAGGTGGTCGGTGCGGGCCTCGCCACCGACGTCGCCCCGTTCGGGCTCGTCTCGCTGCAGTTCGTGACCGACCCGGCCGACGCGGTCGCGATCGTCGCGTCCTGGTCGGGGGACCTCCGGACCGCGGCGCTCCGGGCCCACGGACTCGACCTCCTCCTGCCCCTCGCCTACGGCACGGCGACGGTCACCGCCGGGGCCGCCCTGGCGGCCGGTCGCGCGGCCGGGACGGGGCTGGGGCGGACGGCGCGCCGGGCCGGACTGGCCGGGGGCGCAGCGGCCGGGCTGGACCAGGTCGAGAACGTCGCGATGGCCGTCGCGCTCCTCGCCGCGCCGGGCGTCGCGACGACCGCCGTCACCGTCGCCGCCGCGGTCGCGAAGTGGACCCTGCTGGCGGCCTCCGTCGTCGGCCTCGCGGTCGTCCGGTGGCGGACCCGGGGGCTGGTCGCCACGGCCTGAGCGGCCGGGTCCGACGGAGCCCGATCAGGCGGGGACCAGCCGGAGCACGCGTCCGGCGAGGTCGAGGACCACCGCGCGGCCGGTCGCGTCGGTCCCGAACCCGACGACGCGCTCGCCGCGGACGCCGAGGTCGACCGCGTGCCACGACGCGTCGGTCGCCGGGCGCAGCGCGCGGACGCTCCCGTCGCAGAAGTCGGCGAACAGGTAGGCGCCGTGCAGGTCCGGCAGCGCCGGGTCGCGGAGCACCACGCCCCCGGTGACCGAGCAGCCCGGGCCGTGGCGGTAGGTGTGGACGGGCGCGACGTGTCCCGGCGGCGGCGCCCCGTCGTACGCGGCGTCGCCCTCGCGGAGCGGCCAGCCGAGGTTCGCTCCGGACAGCCGCTCCCACGTGACGCGGTTCACCTCCTCGACCTCGCCCTGACCGACGTCCGCGATCCAGACCGCGCCGGTCGTCGCGTCCACGTCGATGCGCCACGGGTTGCGCAGCCCGATCGCCAGGATCTCCGGCGCCGCCCCGGCGACGCCGACGTAGGGGTTGTCGGCCGGGACCCGGACGGTCCCGTCCGTGACGTCGAGGCGGAGCACCGCCCCCAACGGGGTCGCCGGGTCCTGACCGGCGGCCAGCGGATCGCCGCCCCCACCCCCGTCCCCGAGCGCGACGAGCAGGGTGCCGTCGGGGGCGAACGCGACGTCGCCGCCGTTGTGGTTCGCGTACGGCTGGGGCAGCGCGTACAGCGTCCGTGGTGGTCCGGTCACGACGGCTCCGGCGAGCGGGTGCGCCTCGACCAGCGTCGCCCCGTCGGGGTCGGTCAGCGACAGCACCAGCTCGGTGCCGTCGGGGGCGACGGCGAGGGCGAGGAGCCCCCGCTCGCCGTCCGTCGTGGTCCGCTCGGAGACGTCGACGACGACCGTGCCGGCCGGCGGTCCGTCGGGACCGGGCTCGGCCACGACGACGCGCCCGGCCCGGGTCGCGACCAGGAGCGTGCCGTCGGGGGCCGCGACCGCGTCGATCGGGGCGTCGAGGCGGAGGACCTCCTCCAGGCGGACGGTCGGCACCGGCCCGTCCGCGGGGGCCGGCGCGCGCCCGTCGGCCGGCGTGCTCGCGGTCCCGTCCCCGTCGTCGGGGGTCGCCGTCGGGGCGTCGGGGCGGTCCGCGTCGTCGTCGGCCGCGACGGCCGGCGCGACCGGGAGGTCGGCGCCCGGCGGCGCCGGGCCGGACGCGCAGGCGGCGAGGACGGTCGCGAGGGCGGCGACGAGGAGGGGGGCGGCGGCCGCCGGGCGGGGGCCGCGGCGGCTCATCCGAGCAGGGCCCGGTAGCCGGCGGCGTCCATGGTGGGGCCGGGCTCGGTGACCCGGATGCGGACCAGCCATCCGGTGCCGTACGGGTCCGCGTTCACGGCCCCCGGGTCGGCCTCGAGCGCCGTGTTCACGGCGACGACCTCGCCCGCGGCCGGGGCGTACAGGTCGCTGACCGACTTCGTCGACTCGATCTCGCCGAACGCCTCCCCGGCGGTCAGCGTCCGACCGACCTCGGGGAGCGCGACGAACACGACGTCGCCGAGCTGGTCCGCGGCGTGGGCCGTGATCCCGACGGTCGCGGGGTCACCCGCATCGATCCACTCGTGCTCCGCGGTGTAGCGGCGGTCGTCGGGGAGGTCCACGGCGGCTCCGATGCTCGGCGGCGCTCAGCCGCGCCGGACGAAGGGTAGGTCGACGATCCGGACGGGGACCGCCGCACCGCGGACGTCGGCGACCAGCGCGGTTCCGGCCGTCGCCACCGACGCCGGCACGGCCGCCAGCGCGATCGGGACGCCGAGGGTCGGGGAGGGCGCGCCGGAGGTGACCTCGCCCGCGGGCGCGCCGGTCGGCGTCCGCAGGGCCGCCCCGCGCCGGGGACCGCGTCGCCCCTCGGCGACGAGCCCGACGACCCGCCGGGACGGCCCGTCCGCCCGACGCCGCGCCAGCGCGTCCCGGGCGACGAGCTCGTCGCGGTCCTCGAGCTGGACGATCCGCCCGAACCCCGTCTCGAACGGCCCGAGGTCCGGTCCGAGCTCGTGGCCGTGCAGCGGCAGGCCGGCCTCGAGACGGAGGCTGTCGCGGGCGGCGAGGCCGCAGGGCAGCAGCCCGAGGGGTCCCCCGGCGGCCAGCAGCGCGTCCCAGAGCGCCGGCGCATCGGCGTCGGCGCAGGCCAGCTCGACCCCGTCCTCGCCCGTGTAGCCGGTGCGTGATGCGAGGACCGGGGTCCCGGCGAGGGAGGCGGCCACGACCCCGAAGGGCCGGAGGTCCGCGACGGGGGCGGCGCCCATCGGGTCGAGCGCCAGGAGGACGTCGACCGTCCGCGGCCCCTGCAGGGCGAGCAGCGCCCGGGAGGCGAGCGGGCGGTGCTCGGCGTCGAGCCCGGCCGTGGCCCGGGCGAGCCGATCGGACACGGCCGCCGCGTTCGCCGCGTTCGCGACCAGCCAGAACGTCTCCGCGTCGCGGCGGGTCACGATGAGGTCGTCGACGACGCCGCCGTCGGCGTCGCAGAGCATCGTGTACCGGGCGCGTCCGGGAGCCAGCGACGCGACGCGGGAGACGACGAGCCGCTCGAGGGCGCGGGCGGCGTCGGGACCCGAGATCTCGGACTGTCCCATGTGCCCGACGTCGAACAGTCCCGCCGCGGTCCGGACGGCCCGGTGCTCCGCGAGGTCGCTGCCGTACCGCAGCGGCATCTCCCAGCCGGCGAACGGGCAGAGGGCGGCACCGAGCGCCAGGTGGGCCTCGGCCAGCGCCGTGCGGCGCAGGGGCGCGGTCATGCGCCGCTCACGGTGCGGCCGGGACGAGGGCGTCCGCCCCGACCGGTGGCGCCGCGGCGCCGGCCACGACGTCGGACGCGAAGGCCTCCGGCGGCGGGCAGGCGCAGACGAGGTTGCGGTCGCCCCGGACCCCGTCGATCCGTCGCACCGGCGGCCAGTACTTCGCGGCGCGGACGTGCGGCGACGGGTGCACGGCGAGCTCCCGGTCGTAGGGATGCGGCCAGTCGCGCGTCAGCATCGCGGCGGTGTGCGGTGCGTTCACCAGCGGGTTGTCGTCGGCCGGCCACGTCCCGTCCTCGACGCGGGCGATCTCGGCCCGGATGGCGAGCATCGCGGTGCAGAACCGCTCGAGCTCGGTGAGGTCCTCGGACTCGGTCGGCTCGACCATCAGCGTCCCCGCGACGGGGAAGCTCAGCGTCGGGGCGTGGAACCCGTGATCGACGAGCCGCTTCGCGACGTCCTCGGCCGTGATCCCCGTCGTGGCCGCGATGGGCCGGACGTCCAGGATGCACTCGTGCGCGACGACTCCCTCCGGACCGCTGTACAGCAGCGGGAACGCGTCCCGGAGGCGGGTCGCGACGTGGTTCGCCGCGAGGACCGCCGTGCGCGTCGCGCGGGCCAGGCCGTCGGGCCCCATCAGCCGGACGTAGACCCACGGGATCGGGAGGATGCCGGCGGACCCGAGCGGCGCGGCCGAGACCGGACCGACCGGACCGTCCCGCAGCGCCGGATCGGGGTGGGCGGGATGGGTGGGCAGGAACGGCGCGAGGTGGGCCGCGACGGCGACCGGCCCGACGCCCGGACCCCCGCCGCCGTGCGGGATGCAGAACGTCTTGTGCAGGTTCAGGTGGGAGACGTCCGCCCCGAAGCCGCCCGGGGGCGCGACCCCGAGGAGGGCGTTGAGGTTCGCGCCGTCCACGTAGACCTGCCCGCCCGCGGCGTGGACGAGGTCGCGGACCTCGGTGATGCCGGCCTCGTACACGCCGTGGGTCGAGGGGTACGTGACCATGATCGCGGCGAGCCGGTCGCCGTGCTCGGCGATCCGGGCGCGCAGGTCCTCGAGGTCGATCGCACCGTCCTCGGCGGCCGCCACGACGGCGACCCGCATGCCGGCCATCACCGCGCTGGCGGCGTTGGTGCCGTGCGCCGAGGAGGGGATGAGGCAGACGTCCCGCTCCGCCTCCCCCCGCGCGCGGTGGTAGGCGGCGATCGCGAGGAGCCCCGCCAGCTCGCCCTGCGACCCGGCGTTCGGCTGGAGCGAGACGGCGGCGTACCCGGTGACCTCGGCCAGCCACCGCTCCAGGTCCCCGACCAGCGCCAGCGTGCCCGCCATCCGGTCCGCCGGGGCGAACGGGTGGAGGTCGGCGAACGCCGGCCAGGAGACGGGCTCCATCTCGACCGCGGCGTTCAGCTTCATCGTGCAGGAGCCGAGCGGGATCATCCCGCGGTCCAGCGCGAAGTCGCGGTCCGCGAGCCGGCGGAGGTACCGGCGCAGGGCCGTCTCGCTGCGGTGCGCGTGGAAGACCTCGTGGGGGAGGAGGGGGCCGGACCGGTGCAGGTCGACGGGGACGGCGGGGGCGTCGGGGACCTCGGCGTCGGGACCGCCGAGGACGGTCGCGCGGGCGGTCCGCTCCGCCGACGCGGGGTCCGGGACGCCGAGGGCCGTCAGCACGCCGACGACGTGGTCGCGCGTGGTGACCTCGTCGCAGGCGACGCGGACGTGGTCGGCGTCGACGCGGCCGAGTAGCAGGTCCCGTGCGTCCGCCGCGGCGATGACCTCGTCGGCCCGGCCGGGGACGCGCAGCGTCACCGTGTCGAGGAACGCCTCGTGCACCGGGGCCGCGCCGTGCGCGGCCGCGGCGGCCGCCAGCGTCCGGGCGTGGCCGTGGGCCCGCAGGGCGATCCGGCGCAGGCCCTCGGGGCCGTGCCAGACGGCGTACATGCCGGCGACGACGGCGAGCAGGACCTGCGCCGTGCAGATGTTCGACGTCGCCCGCTCGCGCCGGATGTGCTGTTCGCGCGTCTGGAGCGCGAGTCGGTGGGCCGGCGCCCCGTCCGCGTCGACCGAGGTCCCCACGAGGCGTCCCGGCAGCAGTCGCTCGAGCCCCGTCCGGACCGCCATGAACCCGGCGTGGGGCCCCCCGCCCCACATCGGGACGCCGAGGCGCTGGGCCGATCCCACGACGACGTCGGCCCCCCACCGGCCGGGCGGCTCGAGGAGGACGAGGGCGAGGGGGTCCGTCGCGACGGCGACCATGCCCCCGCGCTCGCGCGCGGCCCGGGCCAGCGGCGCGAGGTCGCGGACGACGCCCGAGCGTCCGGGCGTCTGGAGGACCAGTCCGAGGAGGTCGCCGTCGGGCAGGCCGTCCGCGAGGTCCACGACCTCCAGTCCGATGCCGAGCGGTGCGCACCGCGTGCGCAGCACGGCCAGCGTCTGGGGGAGGACCTCGGCGTCGACGACGACGCGGTCCGACGCCACCCGCGAGGCCCGGCGCATCAGCGTCACGGCCTCGGCGACGGCGGTGGCCTCGTCGAGGAGCGACGCGTTCGCGACCGGCAGGCCGGAGAGGTCGGCCACGAGCGTCTGGAAGTTGAGCAGCGCCTCGAGCCGACCCTGGCTGATCTCGGGCTGGTACGGGGTGTAGGCCGTGTACCAGGCGGGGGACTCCAGCACGTCGCGGCGCAGGACCGCCGGCGTGACCGTGCCGTGGTAGCCGTCGCCGATCATCGCGACGCCCGGCCGGTTGCGGGCCGCGACGTCGCGCAGCGCCGCGATCGCGGTCGGCTCGTCGACGGCGGCGGGGAGGTCGAGCGGGCGCTCGTCCCGGATCGCCGCGGGCACGGCGGCGGCCACGAGCGCGTCCAGCGTCGGGAGGCCGACGGTGGCGAGCATCGTGGCGACGGCGTCGGCGTCGGGACCGATGTGGCGGTCGGCGAACGGAACGGAGGTCATGGCGGGGTCCCCTCCGGCACCGCGCGCGCGGTGCCCGGATCCCCCCGCTCTGTCGGTCCGCGCGTGGCGGGCCTGAGAGTTTCGCCGGCTGGCGCCGGCTTGCCCCGTCGGCGCGCCCGTGGGGGCGCTCTCCAGAGATGCCTCGTCCGGGCGGTGCGGGTGCCTGAGAGGTTCCCGGGAGGGGTTGCTCCTTCGGCGGCGGGGCGGCGACCTGCGTCGCGCGTCCCCGCGCTCTCCCGTCCGGCGTCGACGGCCACTGTTCGGTTGTCGTGCGACCGTAGCATCGGGGTCCGCGACGATGGGGGAGCCCGTGCGGGTGCGTCTCCGGGTCGATCCGGCGCCGGTCGTCCCGCCCGCCGCGCCGCTCCGGCTCGACGAGTCGGACCGCTGAGCGCGCTCCGCGCCGCCGGGGTCGCCGTCGAGGTCGGCGGCCGGACCCTGCTGCGCGACGTCGACCTCTCGGTCGGCGTCGGGGAGCGGGTCGCGATCGTCGGGGGGAACGGGACCGGGAAGACGACGCTGCTGCGCACCCTGGTCGGTGAGCGTCCGCCGTCCGCGGGGGACGTCCACCGTCCCCGCGACCTCCGGCTCGGCTGGCTGGCGCAGGACGCCGCCGACCTCGCCGGGCGCTTCCCGACCCTCGGCGCGCTGGTCCGGGACGGGGCGACCGAGCTGGTCGCGCTGGAACGCGAGCTCGCCGACCTCGAGCGACGCCTCGACGCCGCCGGGGAGGACGAGGCGCTCGCGCTGGCCGGTCGGTACGCGGACGCCCGCGAGCGGTACGGACAGCTCGGGGGCGACGCCCTCGACGCGGACGTCGCCCGGATCCTCGCCGGCCTCGGCTTCGCGCCCGGCGAGGAGGGTCGGGACCCGACCGAGCTCTCCGGCGGATGGCGCGTCCGCGCCGCCCTCGCGCGCCTGCTCGTCAGCGACCCGGACCTGCTCGTCCTCGACGAGCCGACGAACCATCTGGACCTCGAGAGCATCCGGTGGCTCGAGGCGACCCTCGCGACGCTCCGCGGCGGGCTCCTGGTCGTGACCCACGACCGCGACCTGGTCGACGCCGTCGCGCACCGCGTCGCCGATGTCGCCGCCGGCACGGTGACCGTGTACGACGTTCGCCGCCCGGGCGAGGACGGCGGGTTCGCGGCGTTCCTCGCCCAGCGCGAGGAGCGACTCGCCCGCCTCCACGCCGCGCGGGCGCAGCAGGACCGCATGCTCGCCGAGCAGGAGCGGTTCATCGAGCGGTTCCGCTACAAGGCGACGAAGGCCCGACAGGTCCAGTCCCGCCTGAAGGCGCTGGAGCGGGTCGAGCGGATCGAGGTCCCCGAGGCGCGGGCCCTCCGGGTCCGGTTCGGCTTCCCCGAGCCGGCGCGGGCCGGCCGGACCGTCGCCGAGCTGACCGGGGTGACCGCCGGGTACGACGGCCGGACGATCCTCGACGGTGTCGACCTCGTCGTCGAGCGGGGTCGGAAGGTGGCGCTGGTCGGTCCGAACGGGGCGGGGAAGTCGACGCTGCTGCGACTGCTCGGCGGCCGGCTGGCCGCGCGGGCCGGGGAGGTCCGGCTTGGGGCCGCCGTCACCGCCGCGTTCGTCGACCAGCACGCCGCCGACGGTCAGGACCCCGGCCGGACCGCCCTCGAGGAGTTCCGCGGGGCGCTCGGGGAGCGGGCCGGACGGGCCGACGCGCGCTCGACGCTGGCCGCGTTCGGGTTCCCCGGCGACCTCGCGGAGCGACGGGTGGGGGTCCTGAGCGGTGGCGAGCGGATGCGCCTCGCGCTCGCGATGGCGATGGTCTCGCCGGCGAACCTGCTGCTGCTGGACGAGCCCACGAACCACCTCGACATGGCCTCCCGCGACGTGCTCGAGGACGCGCTGGTCGCCTGGGGCGGGACGGTCGTCCTCGTCACCCATGACCGCCACGTCGTGCGGGCCGTCGCCGACGCCGTGGTCGAGGTGCGCGACGGCGACGCGACCTGGTTCGACGGCACGTGGCAGGAGCTGGAGGCGCGGCGCAACCCGGCCCCGGGGGCGGGTGACACCGCCGCGGTCGGGGGGTCGCGTCGGCGGTCCGATGCGCCGGCGCGGCGCCGCGGCTCCCGCCCGTCCGGCGACGGCCTGGCCCCGCTGCGGCGGGAGCTCGCCGACGTCGAGCGGGCGCTCGTGACGGCCGAGGCCGAGGCCGCGGACCTGGCCCGGCGGCTCGGCGACCCGGGGCTGTACGAGGACCCGGAGGCGGTCGCGGCGGCGATCGCCGCCCACGGTGCCGCGAAGGACACGGCCGCCGGGCTGATGCGCCGGTGGGAGGACCTCGGGACGCGGCTCGAGACCGCCGAGGCGGAGGTGGCGGCGACCGGGGCCGCCGCCCCGGTCAGCCGGCGAGGTCGGCCACGATCCGGTTGAGCGTCGGCGAGGGCCGCATCACCGCGTCGGCCCGCTCCGGATCCGGCCGGTAGTAGCCGCCGAGGTCGACCGGTGACCCCTGCGCGGCCGAGAGCTCGGCGAGGATCGCGTCCTCCGCGGCGCCGAGGGCGGCGGCGACCGGCGCGAACCGCGCCGCCAGCTCGGGGTCGTCGGTCTGCGCGGCGAGCTCCCGGGCCCAGAACACGGCGAGTGAGGCGTGCGAGCCCCGCGTGTCCAGCTCGCCGACCCGTCGGGACGGCGACCGCCTCTCGGTCAGGACGGTCTCGACGGCGCGGTCCAGCGCCGCGGCGAGCACGCCGGCCCGGGGCAGGTCCTCGGTCCGGGCGACGTGCTCGAGCGACGCGACCATCGCCATGAACTCGCCGAGCGAGTCCCAGCGCAGGTGCCCCTCGCGCTCG
>Ga0075480_10000736_pt1 | contig 19665 bp, 14 predicted proteins | sample DEB08_DNA_7_FD_81590 | JGI IMG/M metagenome (GOLD analysis project Ga0075480, IMG submission 81590) | Aqueous microbial communities from the Delaware River and Bay under freshwater to marine salinity gradient to study organic matter... | ecosystem: Environmental > Aquatic > Marine > Coastal ... | reverse complement strand
ATAAAAAATCTGGTATAACTGGTCCGTTCTTTTGAGAACCATCAAACATGGTGACTATGGTATAACGGTTATTACTCCGGTTTGTGGTACCGGCAATTCGGGTTCGATTCCCGATAGTCACCCCAATTGAGAATGAGTGAGGCGAAAGCCTCGCTTTTCTCTTTATTTCCAAGGGTTTTGTCCAGTTCCAACCGATTATATTCAGCTTCAAGCTCTGGATAGGCTTTTTCTATTGGAATCAGCCAATCAGCTTTATTTATATGGAGTTCTTTGTCTTTGAGTGAAAAGTTCAAACCTAGTGCATTGAATATCTCTCTATTCTTCTTTATATCCTTCTTCATAAACTCTGCTCTGGCGTAACACGCAAAGTGGAAGGTCTTTTCAGTGAGTTCCAACCATTTCTCGGCTCTGCTTTCTGTGCTACGGAGTGATTCTTTGAGTTTCTCGATTTTTGATTTCAAATCATCTCGTTCTTTGATGTAGGTTTCGTCATCAATCAGTTCTCGGTATCTCATCTTGGTAAGACTATCGAGTTCTTTTTGAGTTTGCACCAATGCTTTGTGTTGCTGGTCATATATCTTGGTCCTATCTTGTATTTCTTGGTCATTCTGGCGATTCAAGATTTCCAGTGCCCACTCTTTGAATTGAGGAATGATGGTGTGTTTTTCAAGTTCTGCTTCAATTTGGTCTTCAAGCTTATCAAGTGTGAGAGGTTTCTGTTTACACTTTGGTCCGTGAGGTTTCTTTCGCTTGGTACAGTTGTAGTAAAAGTATGATTTTATCTCACCAGTAGTTTTCACTATTTTATCTTTCTGGGTTCCCGTAATCATTGAGCCACATTCACCGCATTCGATAATACCCGTGTATGCAAACTCTCTATTCTTTGAGCGTGGCTTTCCTTTACGTCCCAGAATCACTTGTACTCGGTCAAACTCTTCGAGGGTAATCATTCGAGGGTGCTTACCCGTGTCATAAAGGTCGCCCGACCAGTAAAAGTATTTTCCCGTATAAAAGATGTTTGAAAACATTCGATAAATACCACCCAATGAAAGAGGTACACCACCACTTCGTTTTTTCTTGGGTGTTCTGAACCCCCACTCATTGTTTGCTATTTCGAGTATCTGCCGTGGTGTGTAGTTACCCGTGAGCATCATATCCCACATTTTTCGGACCATATCAAAACGGTCTGGGTCTTTGACAATGATTTGTTCTAGTTTGTCATTGAGGTATCCCAAAGGAGCACCAGAAGGCATCCAGCCCTTTTGTGCTTTACTCTTGGTTCCTCGCATACTGTTTTTACGTAAATCAATGATGAATTGATTCGCTACTCCCGTTTCGATATTGAACAGAAGCACATTATCGTCGGGAAGGTATTCTCGGTCTATGGTTTGGATAGATTGGAGTACTCCTCGCTGGAGCATCCATCCAAGCTTTCCAGAATCAACAGGGTTACGAGTAAGACGATTGATTTGCCAGCACAAGATACCATTTGCTTCTCCTGCCTCGATACGTCGCAACATATCAGAAAATACAGGGCGACAATCAGGCTTTTTAGCTGATTTTGATTCGATGAAGACCTCTTTAATATTCAAGCCAACTCGATTGGCCAGTTCTTTGAGACGGTCCTTTTGGTCGTCTATAGATTGCACTTGTCGGTCCTCGCTCTCTGATGATTTTCGAGCATATAGGAAGTATATTTTTTGTTGTGATTCATTGTTTTTCATACATATAAAAACCCGAAAGGGATGTTCTGGTTGACCCAGCTACTAGAGAACTTACGCTCAAAAATAGATGGCAAAACACCCCTCTCGGGTTCCATTTTTAGGCATAAGTATAATTGTAATAACTGGGTCAACATAAACATATTACCAAATACCATCACTTTTTCCGAAATAGTATTTGTAATAACTTTCTTGAACCTCGTATAGTTTCAGCAGTTTCCTGTACTTTCTTGTGGGCTTGCCGTTATAAGAGTATCGCTTTATTTCATGTTCCAATTTTTCAATCTGGTCCGATAGGTCAAGGACACTAAAAAGAGGGAAGTAAGCACCTCGTCTGTTTTTGTTGCGAGATGAGTATGTGAGTTCGTAGCAGTGGCGACAGGCAAAATAGTCTCCGCCTTTATAGAGTGTCCCGACTCGGTTGCCACAGTATTTACCGTTTTTATACCAAGGGCAGATAAACCAATATCTTTCTCCACCAAAGTTGCATGGAGTGGTAGTGAGTGGGATTTTGTAGTCAAAGTCTTTCTTTTCGTCGGTCCATCCGTCGGTTTGGGTGTAGCTTATCTTGAGATATTTGTAATCATCCATTGTTGATACGGTAATACTCACGGAGTTTTTTGATTCTCCCCAAACACCCCCACATGTCCATGTGATTACCCCAGACCGCCATCCACAGAAATAGCCGTGTTCTTTGAGAAAAGAAGTTGATATTTTTCGGGTATCATCTGCTTCTTGTTTGCTCATACGCTGTCTTTGCCGAAATCATTAGACATTTCAGATGTTTTTTTATCGTGGTGAGGTTGGTTATTATCGACCTCACACCCATTTTCACTATTCTTTTTACGGTATCCAGCTGGGAAAATAAGTCGTTTTCGTTTGTCGTAGTGGCTACTTTCTTGAACAATTAGCCCAGCGGTTTCTAGCATTGGAAGTATCTGTTGTCGCAACTGATGGCTATCAAGCATTCGGTTATACACTAAGTAATGCTTTTGCATGAGCTCTTGTCGAGTAATACCTAGATAGCCCCCAGAAGCCCCAGATTTGGCCATGTTGGCTTGTTTTTCTTGCCATAGGGGAACAATGACCTTTTTGTATAAACTGTAGATATATGGCGGTAGATTGTATTCTTGGCTTTGTGAAATACGGTCCCACAGGGCAATCGCATTTTGAATATCTTCTTCGTTTGCAGTAATACTTGAGCCGTCTCGCTTTCGCCACCACAGGTTCAGAAGGGCAAAAGATTTGATAATAGAAAGCAATCGTTTTATGTCTCTTTGGTGTCTAGGTTGAACCTTTTTTGAGCCAGATTCTCCGAGAAAGTATTTCAAGATGCTTTCTTTGTTCTCGATTTTTACCTCGTCAATTTGTTCTTGTTTGATAGCTTGAATACGAAGCTTGAGCGACATGCGGTCTGGGTCACTTTCAAGCCACTGGGTATATCCATCATTATCAACTTCTTTTTGGACCGTGTTTGAAATACCAGCACGGATTTTATCTTGATTAATTTCTGGTGACAGAAGAATGAAGCGTGTCATTTCTTGTTCATCCATACGCAATCCAGCTGAACAGAATACAACTGACGGATAGCCAATCAATGCTACTGTTTTGGTTCGATTGCCACCCTTGCTTCCTTTGTCGGTAATCTTTGAGAGGGTTATCTTGTCGTCATGCGAGAGGAATGAACGCAATTCTTCCAGAAGCCCCGTATGAGGCATATCAGTAAATATCAGAATCTTGCGAGAAAAGTCGATAATGATTTGATTGTTCTCTTTGTCGTACTTTCCTTGTTCATGAAAGAAGGCGGTGCGTGAACACCTGCCCAATTTGATAACATCAGTGCTAGGGAACAGTTTGGCTACTTCAAGAGCGATGTAGCTTTTTCCAGTTGATGACGGACTGTTAAATGAAAGGTTGAATTGAGCATTCTCGGTGTATGCAGACAGTAGGCACAAAAAAGTAACTATCTTGTTCTCTTGGTCCTTTTTAATGGTCAAGTCGAGAACACTAGCGAGCTTGTTGGGGGAGAGAGGTTGAAATTGTGAACTGTCAATTCGTTCTGGGTATCGATTTGCGTGGCTGTTGAGCAGGTCCTCAACCTTGCCGTCAAGTTTTATGAGGTAGTCAGTAATATCACCACCATCACCAACTTCTTCGGGAAGGGTTACTTGATATATTGGGTCAATACGGTTGTTGTCGAACATTTTCAGCACTTTTTCACTGCCGTTATGACCGGCTTCATCGTTATCAAAGCACACAAAGATGCGTCCAGCGTTTTGCATGTCGCTATCAATCCACTCTTCTTTGAAAGTCCCAGCCCCGTGGGTTGAGGTAAGGGCAAAGTAGCCTTGTGTAATCAAAGCCAAGGTGTCCAGTTCACCTTCACACAGTATCAAGTCATCTCCTTCTGGGGCATACATTCCGTAAAGTTGAGACTGCTTCCCAGATGGATAGGTTATCTTGTCATTCCCATCTTGGGGGTCTTGGCGTAGTTTGAAGAATTGATAACCTTCTTCGTTTAAAACTGGAATGGTAATGAAGTTTTTTCCATAAAAGGTTCCATAGCCTAGTTTGTAGTCGTTGATAATCTCGTCGCTGATACCTCGTTCGTTGAGATAGGTTCGGATACGTTCTGGTAGTTGATTGTGGCACTTGTGTACCAACTCGGCACTGAATCGGCTGTTTCTATAGCTCTTTTTCGTATCACCAAAGTGTTTTTTGAGTGTAGCGAGGTTTCCTTGTGCGTCACATTTCTTGCAGTGATACTGGCTGGTTTCAGTACTGAAATACAAATGTGCTTCATTTGGACGACTGTCGTTGTCGCAGTCATTGAAGATACACTTGGTAATCAATTCGCCATTATGTTCTTTGTACTCAACCCCTTTTTGAGTGAGGTAGTCTTTGATAGTTATTGTTTTCATATAGTGTAATCATAGTTAGCGTTGTAATAAATGAGCCGTAGCTCGTCGGTGTTCTTGAACACGTTCCATTTCTTCGTGTGTCATAGGCTTGTGAATGATTTTCATCAATGTCAAAAGCTTGATACCTTGTTCGTAGGCATCTTCTTCTGAAATATCAGTTCCAAACTGGTCCAGATAGATAGCTTGAAACTTCTTGATGTCATCACTCGTCAAAACCATACTTACTTTGAATGAAGCATATTCTTGAGTGCTTTGAGGTGGTCAAAGTACGACCGAGCTTTGACTTCGAGACGATTTGCAAAGTAATCGTCGGCGACGGATTCGATACCGTCTGCTTTTTCAAATACAAACAACCCCTTTTTTGAGTTTTGTTTGTCGATAGTGATAAGGGAAAATCCCGCACATAAAAATGCGGTTGCCACCCCCATATCATAGGTGGTGAAAGTTATTGAAGGGTCATCCACTGGTACATATTCGTACCCGTCTTCGGACCCAAGATGTTGTAATCGCTTTGTCATAGTAATAAGATTTAGTTATGAGTAATCACGTTTTTTTGACAAAATAAAAACGCAAGCTCATTGTTGCGTTTTATGCGATATAAATCGGTCCGTAGATTCTCCCGAATATCCAGTATTTCTCCCTAAATAGGGTCTGCCATCATATAATGACCAGTTGTTGCTGTTGTGATGATTGAGTCAAAAATCTCTTGATTTTTCTTTGTGCACTTTTGCTTTATTTCGCTTTTTACTTTCTGACAAAACTTTTGTGCTGTCTCATCTTTGCCTTGGTTCTTTGTTTTTCCCATCACATATTTTCGTATATCTTGATGGCTTTTTTGTTGCATCCAGTTTTTCCAGAGATAGGTAAGAAAATGATGATGGTGACCATCTTTTCCAACCGTAACGATACGTTTTCCATCAAGTAATAAATTGCCTTCTTTGTTATCAAAATGAACCCTTCTACCAGCTTCAAGACACTCAATGAACTGTTTCTTATCGAAGAGATTCTTTGCTGGTGTAGGGCTCAAGATGTTTGCCAGAACACAGCCATAAACATCTTTTTGAGGCATATCTGCTTTCATTGTGTTTGTTATGAGTACAGAATATCCAGACCCATTATCATTGAAGTACATACTTGGCTCGTAGTCATTCTTATTGCGAAGATAAAAGACTTCAAATGAAATCTTTTTCTTTTTGTCGCTATACGTTCCAAGTCGATAAAAGCTATTCTGCGTGTAATATGCCTCATCTTTGTGTGAGCCACGGTCGATTTCTATATCAAGCTCTTTGCAAATGAGCTCCATGAGTTTCTGTGGCTCAAAGTTATAAATAGCGAGTTCTTCATCAGTGAGTTCTTGTGTTCCGTTTCCGTTATCACATACATAAAAAAGACGACCATCATCATTTCTTACTTGGCAAGAATGGTCCTCGTCTTCACATAGTGAGCAATCAACTTCATCTAGATTTCCAAAGTGTCGAATAAGCTTCTTATCAATCAGTATTTGAAAATCTTCTGGATGTTGCTTCCTTTCACAGTATCCGAACTCAATAGGGAGCGTATCGCCAGAGATTCTTTCGAAAAACCATTTCATAGGCTAGGAAACGTAAATACCCCAGTCTGTAAGTAATTGTCGGACCACGTCATCTTGAGGTCTATTCTTCAAGTTACACGTATTCGGTGGGGTTATTGTTACGGTTACTTGTTTTCGACGACCACGACCCGTCTGTTGAAACACTACGGTGATTTTGATGCTTGTAGGGTCCCATCCATTGCTTGTATCAAGATTCAACTCTTTGAGAATCTCTTGCACAGCATCTGTTCCAGAATAAGGTTCTTTACCCCCAACATCAATATATATCTTGTGAGGTACGGCTTTATTTTTGAGCCTTATTGCCTTGAGGTATACACGCTCAACACCATATGAGGCATTTGCCACAAGGTTCAAGTTGGCAATATCTTGAACCGTTGAGAGTGAGTACCGTTCTTTATCGGTGTTTATTCCTTTGATACCGAGAAAATGTGAGCAGAAAAGAGACTGTAGTTCAGAAACCACAGCTTTACCACCAAGAGCACGAACCCCCAAGAAGTTAAAGGAAGGCTTATATATAAACACAACATCAAATACGGGCTTGCGAATATGTTTTTCATCAAGTGTCTTTCCGTCAAATACAGTATCTCGAGTCGGTAAGTCCTCGAGGTATGCACGTAGAATTAAGTTCCCGTCCGCATCAAACTTTTTTATTTTACATTTTTCTCCCTTTAGTGATTTGCGATATACATTTTGAACAAGCTCTTCAAACCTTTCAAGTTTGTCATCAACGTCAATTTCAGACAGCTCAACAACATTTTCTGGTGGAAGAGTAAGCTCGCGTACACCAAACTCCTCGATGTTTGCTCGTGCATAGTAGTCATCAAACTCTTTTGGATAAAGTGTAAACAAGAGTAGTGCACGTTCGTCGTATGTTTTAGCTACGCTTTCGATTTCTTTCTCACGGTCAATATACGCATACGAAGAACAAAAGGCATTGATATATTGCTCGGACGATAAGGAGTTTATATATTCAAGCTCCATAAATACTTGATTGCGTACACGTTCTGGCTGTTCGTAGATGAACTCAATAAAACGGTCCGCACACTCGTCACGTTTTTCTTTTTTGTCACCTATTGGAAAATCAACGTTATGTTGCTCTTTGAGGTATTTATTTAGTAGTTCACTACTGATGTGAAGCACAAAGTCTTTTGGGTCGGAGTAGCTTGATGCCATAGGAATAGTTGTGTAATCGTAATCTAGTTATCAAGAGGTCGGCTTGGAAAAAGGGAAGTACTCTTGTAATGTAAAAGTATCAAATGTTAGGTAATCAATCAACTTATGTCTAACGACGACAATACACCGTCACCGCAAGGTGATTTTGAGCTTCTGACGCTTTCAGAGGCTTGCGATATGCTCAAGGTTCACCCGAACACATTACGCCAGTGGGATAAGAATGGAACGCTCCCAGCTATTCGTATTGGGACCAAGCGAATACGGCGATACAAAAAGCAAGACATTATCAACTTCCTAGAAAGCAGTTCATAGGAATCCTCAAAACTAACTAGATTACAATTACTATGGCAACAGAACAAAAAAAATATCAAAAAGTAGAACAAGCAAAAGGACGACCGATGCTTCAATGGGTGGGCAAAAAACCACTTGAAAGTGTTCAATTCTATCCAGCACAAGAAAAAGAGGTCTATGGCGACAAAGATGCAAAAGACTTCAACAAGCTGTTTTGGGGAGATAACTTGCAAGTACTTTCTCATCTGGTGAAAAAGTATCGAGGAAAGGTTGATTTGATTTACATTGACCCACCTTTTGATAGTAGTGCAGACTATGTCAAAAAAGTAAAAGTACGTGGAAAAGATGTAAAAGGTGTTGAACAAGGAGCTTTCGAGGAAAAGCAATATACAGATATTTGGGAAAAAGATGAATATCTACAATTTATGTATGAGAGGTTGCTGTTGATGAAAGAACTACTTTCAGACTCTGGTGTTATCTACTTGCATTGTGACCATAGAAAAGATGCTCATTTGCGACTTGTTCTGGATGAGGTTTTTGGTGATACAAACTTTTTGAACTCAATCTCTTGGAGAAGGGGAGTTGTTAGGGGTAAAAAGGTTGATTCTAACTACTATCCTTTCAATCGAGATACGATTCATATCTATTCAAAAAATAAAGCACTAAACCCAACTTGGAATATCAGCGAGACTAAAGGTGAGAAATTGATACCAGAGGCAGATTACCGAGACTATGGTTATAAAAAAGATGATTATGGGTATTTCATTGATAGTGCACGAAATGATTACACCGATGAAAGTGTAATAGCTCTCCACAAGGAAAATCGCATATATGTAACAAGGGGTGGTGAGCTGATAATTGATGAGAAAAACAAAAAAGTTTCAGTGACAGACGGAAAAATAAGAGTAAAAGCTTATAGAGAGGTTCGAGATGGAAATATCGTTGAAATAAAACACCCAGATAATATCTGGGAAGACATCCGTGCTATGGGGAACAATAGCGATATTGAAACTGACTACCCTACACAAAAACCAGAAGAGTTGCTTGAGAAGATTGTTCTTGCTTCTTCAAACGAAGGAGACCTTGTGATGGATTGTTTTGTCGGTTCTGGGACCACGTGTGCTGTAGCTCAAAAACTTGGTCGCAAATGGATTGGGTGTGACATCAATCTTGGTGCTATTCAAACATCAACAAAACGTATCAACCAAATCATCGAAGAACAACAAAAAGAAGGCACAGACAATTTCACTGGTTCTCTTGGGTTCAAGGTGTTGAATGTAAATGACTATGACGTATTCAAAAATGAACTTGAGGCACGAGAAATTGTAAAACAAATGTACGGTGTTGAAGACATCAAGCGACCATATTTTGATGGAGTTTTGGATAATAACTATGTGAAGGTTATGCCACTGAACCGTGTGTTGAATAAGATGGATATTCGGTCTGTTATCAAGAAAATTGATGAGCAAGTCGATAATCTATTCAATGCAAAGAAAAGCTCAAAGAAAGACGATGCGGTATACGAGGAAGGGGTGCTAGTGATTGCCAGCGGTATGGAGCTTGGTATCGAAGACTTTATCAAGAAAGAAAACAAAACGGGTGTGAGTATTGAGGTCCGAGATATTTTGACCGATAAAAAGAACCTTATCTTCAAGAAAAAGCCAGAAGCTGACATTGTAGTAAAAACCAAAGACAAGAAACTGACCGTTACAATGAATGATTTCTATTCACCTATTTTGATGCGAAAGCTTGAGCTAGAAAATGAAAAAGCTTTGAAAAAAGAAAGTAAAGCAAAAGTTGAAGATTTCAAACAAATCATTGATAGCGTAGTTATTGATGTTGATTATGATGGCAAGTTATTCAATGCAGAGGTGATGGACCTTCCAAGCAAGAAAGAGATAATCGAAGGAACCTATGAATGGGAGTATTCGAAGAAAGGAAAGTATACCGTTGCAGTAAAGGTTGTTGATGTATTAGGAGAAGAGTATTTTGAAACCTTTGAGGTAACAGTATAGGCGTATGGATAGTTTATTTTTACAAAATATCCAACGGCAAGTTGTAGAATGGAGAGAGTCGGGTCGTCAAGGTATTTTCAAGGAGACACAAAATATCTTGAGGCATATTGAACGGACTGACTTTCTTCACCAGCCACAAGTTGAAGCCTTGGAGACATATATTTTTATGAAAGAGGTGCTTGGAAACAAGCCTTCGGTTGAGGTGTTTCGCCAGTCATTCACCAAAGAGATTGATTTTATCAAAGCACTTGGTATCAGTGACAAAGAAGCACTTGAGCTTGCATTTGATGAGAAAAAAGACGAAAAGATTCAATCTATCTTGAACGAACAATTTGGTGCGAGTGATTATGCAAATCAAGTCTACGCACTGACGATGGGGTCTGGTAAGACAATTCTGATGGCTGTGATGATGATGTACGATTTTGTACTATCATTTCATCATCCAGAAGACGAGCGTTTTGCAAAGAACGCCTTGGTCTTTGCTCCCGATACAACCATTATCGAAAGCTTGAAAGAGATAAAAACCTTTGACTACTCTCGGGTCCTTCCCAAAGAGTATGAAAATATCTTGTTGAATATCAAATTTCATTATCTTGAAAGTACAAAAACAGTGTTGACTCCTATAGGTAACTACAACGTCATTGTTTCAAACTCGCAAAAGATTATCTTGAAAACACGACATGAAAAAGATGATGCACAAATGAGCTTCAAGGATGTTGTGGGTGATAAAAAGTCACTAGAAAAGAAAGAGATTGAAAATGCACGTTTGAGTGCTATTCGAGGATTGTCATCACTTCAAGTCTTTGTTGATGAAGCTCATCACTCATATGGAAAGAGTCTTGAGGGTGATTTGAAAAAGGTCCGACAAACGATTGATTATCTTCACGAAAGTACCCCTCTGGTGTCGGTAGTGAATCTTACGGGAACTCCATATGTAAACAACAAGATGATTGCTGATGTGGTTTATCACTTTGGTCTCAAGCAAGGTATTGAGCGAGGAATCTTGAAGAAGGTAAAAATCTCTGATTATGGAACGGTAAAGTCTGAAAAGTTTATTGAAGAAGTTATTGATATATTTATTGCAGAATATGGGACCAAGCGACTTGAGGGAAGGCTTCCAAAGATTGCTTTCTATGCTTCAAATATCGACAACCTTCAAAATGATTTGAAACCAAAGCTTGAAAAAATACTTGCTAGTCGTGGTATTGCACTTGATACAATTCTTGAATATCACACCGAAGCAGAAGAAAACGCTGACGAGTTCCGCCAGCTTGATACCATTGATAGTAATAAGCAGTTTATTCTCTTGGTAGGAAAAGGGACCGAGGGGTGGAACTGTCGCTCTCTGGTGTCTGTTGCATTGTACAAAAAGCCAAAGAGTAATATCTTGGTCCTTCAATCAACGACACGATGTTTGCGTGCTATTGGAGACAATTCAACAATTGCTCGAGTATTTCTTGCAAAAGAGACGGCAAGTATCTTGGATAAAGAGCTCAAAAATAACTTCAATTCAAGTATTGCTGATTTGAGTAGCCAAGAACAAAAAATGGTTGAGCATACGCTCAAGGTTGAGAAGCGAAAAACAATCAAAGTCAAAAAGAAAATCACCGAGATTATCTCGGCACAAAAAGCAGATGCGACAAGCATCAAGATTGATTTCAAGAAGTTCAAAGCCGATGATTATAAATCATACGTAAGTGAGGGAGGTATTTCTGTTGATGAAGATGGAGAGGCGGTATATCGAGAGGCAAAAGCAGTCCGAATGATTGAAGAAAACAATGACTATACGTTCTATGAAATTGTAGCCATTATCAATCGCTACACCCATCTTTCAAGTCTAGCGATTACAAAGATTATCGAAGGAAGTGGAAAGACAAGAGATGCTTTCACCAAGATGGTAAATAAAAGCTCTGCTTTGGTCCCGTTTGTTATCCGAAAAATACTTGATAACGCATATGACTATGAAGAGAAGGTTGAGGTTATAGAAGACGAGATTGAGCTCACCAAGGCATTTCCATTCAAAATCAATGTGCAACCAAATAGCTTGAAAAATAGACTTGTTGTCTACAAAGAGGATGAAGAAGCTCAAGAGGGAGTGAGTAGAATAGGCTTCCACATCAACCCGTATGCCTTTGATGGTGGTGATGAGCGTGATTTACTTCGTTATCTCCGAGATGTCTTGAATGATAATGAAGTTGTAAAAGATGTATATTTTACGGGTTCAAGTGTATGTGCAGACCCAAGTAGGACTGATTTCTATTTTGAATACTGGAACCCAGAAGAAAATAGAATGGGTCTTTACTACCCAGACTTTCTTATTGAAACTTCCGAAGACCGATACTTGATTGTTGAAACAAAGGACCCACGAGAAAAGGTTTCGTATCGAGAAGCAAAATCAGCTTATGAGAAAAAAGGTGGAGATACTGACAATGTGGTGCTTTCAAAAGAGATTGGTTTCCGAGACTTCCAAGAACACAACAAGAACTTTGAGTACAAAATCATCTTTGATGATGAGCTACAACAAGAGCAAGTGAAGTTATTCGAACAACTTACGAAGAAATAGTGACATATGGACTACGACGAAGAAACGAAACAAATGTCTGATGACTATGGGATAGATATTGAGGAAGCTGAACAAGCTCGAGAGCTGATGGATGAATATGGTGTTGATGAGGATGACGCTGTTGAGTTTCAAGAGTATTTATAAAAATAGTGAAATCTGGCGTGAAGTAAAAAGAGCCCATAACAAGGCTCTTTTTCTATTGAGATATAGTGTGTTCTGATGTGTGGTAAAACGTAGGAATATAGATTGTCGCATCATTCTTTTCTTCAAAAATAGTTCTGACGTCCTCTACGACGTTACCCCACCATACGAAAGGTCAGGCCGATAGGTCTGGCTTTTCGTATGGTCTAGGGGCGCGAGTCTTGGGAATCGAAACAAGCGAGTATATCGCGCGCAGCGTAGCGAGCACGAAACGAGCGGCGGGGTCGAGGCTACGAGACGAGAACCGAGCCCGATAGGGCGATGGGCGAGTCCGTAGCGGTGACCGATTCCCGATAGTCACCCATCCAAGAATTGAATCAATTTACCCTTTATTTTCCAATTGATTTAGTTCGAACCAAGAAGAATCACCACAAGGTGGTTTTTCTTTTGCTAGAATGTTGGCACATGACTAAACACGCACGCATAAGTTGTCGAGGATTATTAGTTCACGAAGGAAAGATATTACTTTTGAATATTGATGACAGAGAGTATTGGAATGCGCCAGGCGGGGGGTATAAAGCCGCAGACGCGTCTATGTCGGAAACAGTTATTCGCGAAATGAAGGAAGAAGCTGGTATGGATGTGGTTGTGGAGCATATGGTATATGTACAGGAGTTTCAATCAGAGAAACAAGCGTCGCTTGTGTTGTTCTACTTGGTGTCTCCAAAAGACCCGTCGCAATACAAAGAATTTGTAATTGACCCAGATAATCCAGAGAGAAAGACTCGGTTGAAATGGTTTGAGATTGATGGAGAAGAATATAAGAGTATTCGCTTTTTACCAGAAACCCTACAGAAAGATTTACATGAAGTTATTCAAAATAAGTCTCCACTCTTCACTTCTAATGTTAAGCAATAAATAGTGAACCGCAGGGTAGGGTAAACTAAACAAGCTTTGGAATATAGATAGTTGTGTTGCTATTTCTCTCAAACACAGTTCTAACTTCCTCTACAACTGCACCCAGCAAAAGAAAAACACGGGTTCTTCCCGTGTTTTTCTTTTGCCTGAAGTAGCTACGAGAAAACGAAGTTTTCGAGAGGGGATCGAAAGGCGGAGCCATATCGCGCGGAGCGAAGCGAGCACGAAGGCTAGCCCGGGGAGGAAGTTCTTAGCGAATGACGAGCTTGCGAGGAAATGAGTTTAGAAACTTGACCCCGATTCCCGATAGTCACCCAGCAATACATACACCCAGAAATGCCTTGCTTTGCAAGGTGCTTTTGGTTCGAACAAAATTGTGATCTGGAGATGTGAGAAATAATGTTAATATTACATCGTGGACTAAAAACCTATACCTGATTATTAATGAATGCAGTACCATGAAAGAATCATTTTCAAGAACATCATCCAAAGAGCAGGTTCAGCGGGAAATTCGTACTGGGCTAGAAGAGTACCTTTTACAAAAAATGGAGCCGTATGGCGGAGGTCACGAATTGTTGGCTGAAGTATTTAACGAGCGTTCATCTGAAAAACCTCTTTCCAGAGAGCAGTTTGAGTCAAGGGTCAATTCATTTATATTTCGACACATGGATTCACTGGTTTCCATTATGGTTAATCGTGAGGCTGATAAACATCTAGAGAAGTTTAAAATCCTTAATAAAGATTTGAGGGAGTACGGCTTTGGAGATATTTCTGTTGTTGTGGAGTCCGTACTGAAGGGGTGGAAGTCCGAAGTGAATCAAATAGAAGAGGAGGGCGATGGTTATGACGAATGGATCTATTCGGACAAGCTTACTGATGAATATGGGGAGGGAAAAGAGTTCAACTACAATATGTTGGGTGGCCTAGATCCCAATTTAAAAGTTACGTTCCCTGGGGTTATGGAGGATAGAAACCATTTTGAGAGGCTTTCCCAATATTTAGCGACGGCTTATTTGAAGGAAAACGTCAGGCCAGATACGAAACTTGCTGTTGGTGCCCCACACGCCATTTTCGCCAAGCGATACTTTGATAAATCAGAAAAAAGATACTTAGGGGAAAATGATTTTGGGATGAAGCCCTACAAAGGAGAGGCAGATGTTGAGAATATTGAGCCTTACGCTGCAGCAGTACAGAGACAAGTAAGAAAAGTATTGAGTAATCTTGATGACTTAAAGGTCGCCTTGATAGGAGGACACGCCTCCTTGTACGCTGACCAGTATAGAGGTCAGTCCTATTTCAAAGAATTGAAAGAACGACTCGAACAGGAGAACCCTATTCCTGAGGATGCGGATTGGGATGAAAAAAATAGGATCAGAAATCATATAAATGAGGTTCTTGCTAAAGAGAAAAAGCGCCTGGAAACTGAAAAGATTATGGAAGTACTAACTTCACCAGAGATAGAATCTCTTGTAGTAAACGCTGTTCCGTATCCTAAATTTCTTAACGAGCTTGGGTCAAGGCGTAATGACGAGGTGGATCTTCTTGTCGAGCAAGAATTGGGGAATGTTGGACCGTATGATAGGTTGAAATATTTCAAAACTGAGGAGTTTAAGCAGCAGCTCGAAGGTCTTCTACTGAAAGATTTCTATTCGGTACCTGAATTAGAGGGCCGTATTATTGCCACGTCCGTTGCTCATGGTAGGCCAGTTATTATCTATGATCGTAAACAGTTGGCTGAAATAACCAGTTTTGCGGTAAATAAATATATTGAGAAGACAAAAAATGAAATTCTAGAGTCAGAGCCAGATGAAAATTTGAAAAAGGTTGCGATGTCCGTAGACTCGGGCAGAGGTCCCAATAGTCAGTATTCGTTCGAGACCTTTGACCTCTACGAAGCAGTGAAGACTATTGGTGTTGATAAGTTTCTAGAGATGTATCCTGAGGCTAAAGCGACCCTTGACAAAGGTAGGAAGTATTTAGACCTCTATATGAATGAGTTTATTGAAGGCGTAAACTCCTTGAGGCAAATATTTGGGGCTCAATTTCAAGAGATGGACGTGGACCAAATCAAGAAAGAGATGTGGCATGTTCGTTCACTTAACGAGTCTTACTTATGGAATTATTTCGCCGAGAGAGAGCTAGGACTCACAAAGCCAAAATTTCGAGATGGTCAAGATTGGAATAATTTCTCTGAGGAACAGCGTGAATATGACGAAAGAATAAAAGAGTACCTCGAGCAGCTATCTCAAAATAAGCGAAGGAAGCTTTTCTATGAAGGTAAGCAAACTTATTGGCTCGCAAAGCAGGTACAAAAGCGAATATATGAGTTAAGCCAGAGTCGGGGTGTTCAAAACGAACACAATGAGTACTCTGAGGATTCAGAAGGGTTTAAGTTCTACACTTATCATTCGTTCATTAACTGGAACCAGTATGATTGCTCCGAGATCGACTTGGATAAGTTAGCTAACTACTTGAGCTCACATGGAAATATAATCTGTACGTTTCTGGCAAATGAAAGTCCTCAGAATGGCAACAGAAGACAGGTGTCATCAAATGTTCATGTCCAAACAGTTATGCAGATTGTTGAGGCCATGGAGAGCGGTGTAGACATGCGGGGGGTCGCATTGGCCTACGATAAAAAAAGCTATGTAGAAGGAGTTTTGTCAGGAGAAGACCACAAGAATGATCTTGAATATGCACTAAAGGATTGGCCAGCAGAACTAAGAAAAAATGTTCTAGACGATGAGTTCCAAATTTACTTTGAAAACGCAGAACAGTATTTGCGACAAGACCCCAATGGGGTGGTGAGATATGCTCAGCTCTTGGGTGAAGAGCCGGAGCTGAGGGATTTATTTGGTACAAATATTGAGCGTAAAAGTGATCTTGATCTTAGGTTGTGTTTAGCCGTACAAGAAAAAGAGGTTAGGGGTTGGTACTTTGAGGGTGCGGAATATGTGGGTCACCAGGCTCTTCAGAAGTATTTTGTAAGATTCAATGCCACACGTGAGCAGTCTGGAGGTTACCCTGATCTACATGATGCTCTGTTTTGGATTCCAAACATCAAGAAAGTTGAGCCTGGTGAAGCAAGAGCCTTGTTGGATGATTCTGCAACAGTAGACGAATGTAATGAATTAAGACAGTTCCTTCTTAGGTATGATAAAGATAAGGATCCATTAAAGTCTGAGGGATCAATTAAATCTCTGAGAGAGCTCAAAAAACGAGTTTTTGCAATAGAAGCTAATATTGATCTTTCCACGTTTTCCCCTGAGATGATTGAAATTATTTCTGCGCCTGGATTTAATCTCTCCGCACTTAAAAGTCTCCAACAGCAGGAGAGATTCTCAGATTTGATAGAAGGGAAATTAGATGAAGAGCAACCCTTTACTCCGCACGAGCGAACGTTTACTATACGACCGCTTAATGAGCTACTTAGCGAAGGGCTTGGTTCTTATAGGAAGAAAATTAGGGGCTCAGCTCAAAGCCCAAAGAAATTATTTGCCAGTGTGAAAAAACTCATGCAGGGTCGTGAAATTGAGGGGCGACCAATGAATATCCAGGATCTATTAAAAGAAATCCCTCTTGATATGGAAGAAGAGATCTTGACCCTCCTGCAGGAGCAAAGGGTTGCTGTTGGGGCTCTGGTTGAGGCTACGGTGCATGCTAAATCTGATCCCGAGGGTTGGGTATGTGGAAATTACACGGATTGTTGTATGCCATTTGGAGATTCAATCAATACAGATTATATGTTCAACAAGGGCACACAGTATTTCACCGTTAAATATAATGGACGCATCATTGCTCAATCAGTCGTTGTAAAATCAAAGGATAACAGGAGTGGAGAGTCAGTTATTGTTCTTGATAACATCGAGGTCGCCAATAATTACAAAAATAGAACAGCTATTCTCTCGCATGTTTATAAGACATTTTGGGCCGAATATACTTCAAGTCCAGTGAAGATCGGTACAGGATATTCCGATCTCATTCCTTCTAATTCAAGACTAGAAACAAATAAATATAGTCCCGAACACTCACTTTCTTATTCGGATGCACGTGGAGATCAAATTTACGATCTACCCAAGATTAAAGGAGTTGAGTCTTTAGATCGAGTCCTAACTTTTGCTAATCTCACTGAGCGTGACACCGAAACAATTGTAGAGATGGAAAAGGAAGCCTACCCTGAAGGTCTGATACAAGGCAAGGATCAGGCATTAGAAGTTATACAGAAACAAAAAGAACTCGAGATTCCAGGAGCAGCGTCTTCGTTTATCCTACGGCAAGGAAACGAGCCCGCTGGCTACCTCTTGGTTCTTCCTGATAAATCAAAACTTAATAATGAAGAGACCGTTGTACATATTTATGACATGGTAGTTCTGCCAAAATTCCAAGGTGGCAAGGTCGCTCGGAAAATGATGGAAAGAATGCTTGATACCGCGAAAGCATACAATGTTCCTGCTATTGAATTTGAGGCTCGCGAGAGTACTTCATATCGCCTGATAACCAATCCAAGAATTGCCAAATGGATTGAATCAAAGGGGTTTAAGCTGGCCTATAACGAACCTCTTCCAGAATATCTTGGTGGAGAAGACTTCTACTACGTTCGACTCGAAAGGACTGAAGATTTAACTGAGGAAGTATAGCCTTCACTTGCTTTGCCTTTTCTCGAATTTTGACCAAAAGACTAGACGAGGTCTAGGTATTGACAAGTCTTTGGCAATATGCCTTAATTCAAAACGGGAAAACGCCGAACACCCCTTACAAAAAAAGTAGGCAAACCAATTCTTTTAAAAATGAAAAAACAAATTGTAAGTACCGCAATCAAGACAAAAAGTGGTTTCATGGCAATGTTTTTTGCCCCAAACGGTTGTATGTTTGCCGCCTTCCTAAATGAAGATGGGACAGCAATAAACCGCTATGCCGATCCCGACGAGGTATCTGATATCCTTAGCGGGTGGGCAAAAAACAAAGAAGAAGTCGAACTGCCTTTTGGCAGTATTGAAGTAGATTTTTACTTTGTTTACCAAAAAGATGGAGAAGGTTACAAAACTGAAGTAACTGACAATTCCATTAAGGTCACCTGTGGCGAAAACGTCTTGGATGATGACTTTCTGGGATGTCATGAGGACTGGGGTTTCTTTAATCGTGTCTATGCAAGACATGACGACGAAGATTTTGAGGGGCTATATCCAACTCTTGCCCGTCTGGGCGGTTCCACAATCAGGCTCAACCCCGATTACACTCCACAGTATGACCCCCAAAAAGGGATCCGGATCAAACAAGATCACCAGCTTGAAAGAAACGAGCGACTTATCATTGGTGATTGTCACGGCTTGGTTCTAGCTGAAATTGAGAAGTTGGTCAGGGATGCTGGTGTGATGAATGTCTTGAGCCCTGAGAATCTGATGAAGGTTCGCTATATCAGGAAGTATAAGACCTCAGAAATTCCCGACGAAGAGCTTGGAATGAAAGAGATCAAGACACCTGTCTGGCATGAAAGTCTCGTACTCCCTGGATCAAGTCTTCCTGCAAGAGCTAGGAAGCAAGAAGTCGAACCTGCTCCTATCGTCGCCGAAGAAGCACCTGAAACACTGACAATCCAGTCAGCAAGCATCAGCATTTTTGGAGGTAACAGGGTAAGGCTTCTCATCAAATTTGAAGAGTTGAAGTCGGAATACTTTACCTTCGACGCTGGCACTCTGTCTGAAAAGATAGCAACTGAGTGGCGAGTAGTTGAGTTTGCTAAAGACACTGATTTTCGCAGAGGTGATAACCCTCTACGATCTGTGTTCTGGGCGACTCATCCTGACGGGTCAAAAGTGTATTTCAGAAACCAGATCTCGGTTGTGGCTGAGTACGTCAAAACCCAATTCAATGATTTAGATACTCAGGACTGGTCAGAGATGATCAAGGTTTTGGATAGAAGATCAAAAACGTGGCATACGACACTCCGCACGAAGCCTTCCTTCGATGCTGTATATCTTGTTGTAAAAGGCGAAGAAGTTGTTGCAATAGCGAGGACATCTGAACCTGGGATCAAAGAGGTAGCAACTTTTTTAGAAGAAGGTAAGATTATCACCCGTCAGACATTCTTTGCTAAAACAGAGGATGGCGAGTGGTACAGCGAGGACTATGTGTGGGCAAACCTCATCCAACAGGGCAGATGGCTACGTCAGCACCTGTCAACTTTTCTGAGTGAACCCCAGTGGTTTGACTCAGAAAAGAATAGGCTCAGATATTGGATCAAGATTCTTGAAAGAAGGGGTGTGGGGGGTGTGGAAAATGAGGCAGTAAGTGGACTGAAAGATATTTACTGGCATGAAAAGTATCAGGAAGT
>Ga0075480_10000735_pt1 | contig 19686 bp, 19 predicted proteins | sample DEB08_DNA_7_FD_81590 | JGI IMG/M metagenome (GOLD analysis project Ga0075480, IMG submission 81590) | Aqueous microbial communities from the Delaware River and Bay under freshwater to marine salinity gradient to study organic matter... | ecosystem: Environmental > Aquatic > Marine > Coastal ... | reverse complement strand
GATTTTATCCCTGGTCAAACTGGTCCACCTGAGACGCAGCCAGATTTTATCCCTGGTCAAACTGGTCCACCTGAGACGCAGCCAGGTTTTATCCCTGGTCAAACTGGTCCAGCATCGACTTATGATCCGAAGGCATGGTGTATGGAACACACTCAAAGAAAACTCGATGCTGGTCTCATCGATACAAATACATTTTGGAATTATTACCGCGCTTGCCAATCAGAATATTAGTAGTTCTGATTTTAAACTTATTTGAAACATTCTAAAAATTAATTTCCTCAAAAAAAAATGTTTTATAGTATTATAAATAAATGGGAGAAATGAAAGTTGAGCATGTCTTGCTATTTTTAGTTGGTGCTTTTTTAGTATATCATATGATGAAGGGTTGTGGAAGAGTAGAGGGAATAAGCCAATGTTCTAATTGTACAAATCCGTTTGCCAGCTGTTTAATAAGTGGTGTTTGTAGAGGCGCGCGAGGAGCTGCAGATTGTAATGATCGGGGAGGTACTTGGTGCCCGGATCATGTAGATACTATCCCTGGTCAAACTGGTCCAGAATCGACTTATGATCCGAAGGCATGGTGTATGGAACACACTCAAAATAAACTCGATGCTGGTCTCATCAATATAAATGATTTTTGGAATTATTACCGCGCTTGCCAATCAGAATATTAGTAGTTCTGATTTTATTCCCACTCGTGATTTTTTATAGATTTTAAGTTATAATTATTCAGTGTGTTTTAATAAAACAATAACATTTTCGGTGAATACTTTTAGTGATTCTTTCGTGGGATATAGACCTCTGAATTGACGGAGAATATTAATTTGAGAGTTTGATTTATCCGCTTCAGATTTAACATGCTCTTGTAATTTTAAAACTTTTTCATTATTTGATTGTATTTTAAGTTCTTTTTTCTTTCGCTCTTCTTGTGAATCAGATTCTTTAATTTCTGGTTGTTTTATATTCTCAATTGCTGGTAAAACTTTAGATTTAAGTTCATTAAAATCATTAAATATGACTTCTTCTTCAGACAATACTTCATCAAATCTATCAATATTCCACCAATAATAAAAATCATCAAAACTCATTGATTTATTTTCTTCTGTATCTTTAATATTTAGATTACCATCCGATAAACTAAATATTATCTTCTGTTTTAGTATTTCTTTCACATAAATAGAGAGGTGTAACTCTCTATTTGTATCAAGTGTCACCTTATTGTTCGCATGAAAATCATCTATTCTATCAATCCACATTTAGTTTTACTTTGAAAATTATACTTATTTTCAAACATAAAAATAATAGTAAGTCTTTATTTATTAAACATCACATTAAAACATTAGAGCAATAATACAGATAATAAGTATATAAAATCCAAATAAAATACGAGTAAATGTTTCCTTTTCTGGTAGAAACACAATAAAGAAGAATGTTAGTATAGAAGCTGAAAAGAGTAAGGAGAATATCATATCATTTTTTTCTTCTTCCTTATCATGTTTTATACATGATTGTAAAGTCTTTTTATGAAAATCCTCGGTTATAAGATTTTTCTTTAAGAATCTATCTAAGATCCTTACTTTAGTCACCTTTTGGAATCCACACTCCATATTTAATTCATGTTTGATATAATCATAGTATTTGTTGTAAATTTCTTCACACGTAGTCATATTTTAGTTTAGTTTAGTTTTATTAATACAATAAAATCAAATTTCATAAAAAATTTTTTTGTGTTTATTGTTTTTTGTTTGTTTTTTACCATGTGATTTCTTTCATCTTTCTATACTCTTGCTCACGCTTGCTAGGTCTACCTGGTGTTCCCTTCACAGCTAACTTGATACCCAATTCCTTCTTCAACCTTTTCTTGATCTTCTCAACCTCTTCTTTGGAGAAAACACTCAGCTTCAGATGAACTGCGACTGGTCCAGGAATTTCAGCCATTCCAACGGGGCGATAAGATCGCATCCCTCGCTTGTTGAGATTCTTCACCGTCCCGATAAATTCTTCGCTTGTGTCTACTTCGCAGACCATTCTAGGCATGGGTCCAATTTCATAGACTTCGCATTCACCCGCATCGGCTTTAGAAGGAGATGACTTCGATGTTGATTCTTCGTCACGACTTGATACACCCGAGGGCGTAAAACCCGAGTTCACAGGTGAATCTCCCCGTGGTTCTTCTGGAATGGGTTCTTCGCTTGGAACATAGTTGCATTCTGGAGAGACTTTCGGTGTCGGGCGATCAATTTCATCAGCAGCATGAACTTCTTCTCTGTATCTGACCCATCCACCCAGATAGTAATCTGTACTATCCTTGCGCTTGTAAAGGATGAATGGATTCTCCTCGAGAGTGTATTTTTGAGGAGTATCATTTACAGCTTTCAGCTTACCCGGACGCATGCGTTTGTGATGAATCACGGATGATTTAAGCATCTGTTCATCTTCTTCGCGATTTGTTCGGGTTGACTTGTGAAACTTTCCACTGTCTTGGATTCTCTTTTTAATCTCCTCGGCATCATCTTGGCACCTGATGAGTTCGGGATTTTCAGAGAGACACTGATGAACTTGCCAACCTAAGTCATCTCTCACATTAATATCCAACAACTCGCCCGGGATGCGAATTGGATGGATCGGCATGATCTCAAGTCCATCCTTGTCTTTTGCCTTGAGTGTCATCTTACGACCACCACTGCTCAAGTTCATCGCCTTTGAGATTTTTCCAAGCAACTCGGTGTCTCCATCTGACCAAGCTTTAGAGTAATCCGCGATGTGCTCTTCAGAGCTGCGAGAGACATAGACATCAATGTCGGTTGTCGTGTCATATCCGCATACACGACCAACTAGACCCTGGAGCAGGGTGTCTGCGTTAGGATCACTACTGGACTCGTAGACCATTCCCAAGTGCCGTTTGTCAATCACCTGACCCATCCGACAGCGACCACTGATATGAATCACTGTTGGATTCGCAGGGGCATTCTCAAGGATATTCTTGATGCCTTTTTCACCCGCGAATGAGTGTAGACAGTCGTAACCCAACTGCTTACATCCTTCAAGGATAATGTCGTAAGTACCTTTGCTCTCGAATGTCCTGACGATACAGTACTTTCCGAGATACTTGGCTTTATTATCGCGCAATACTTGGAAGAAGTGATCCGCCGTGGATTCTATCCTCTGAGACTCAAACTTGATGCTTCCAGCGAGGTAGAAGTCTGGAACACCAAGGTATCCTTGACCAGGTGACATCTGGTGAATGTATTTTTCTTCTGGTTCGAAATCCATCTCTTCGAACAGACGATTTTCAGTCTCGTCATGATCGTTTGAAGAGGCACGCAAGTTCGCAACCAGCTCCGAGAAAGGTGTGGCACTCACCCCAAGGATGTAGTTGGAGTTGTCCCGGAGAACTTTGAAGTCTCCGAGCAACGCCCGCTCGAGTCCGTTAACTCGGTAGAACTCTTTGTAAGGCTTATTGCTCTTGCTCTGCGCCATGTGGCACTCTTCATGGACGATGAGTGTGCGAGTGGTGATCGGATTTATCTCGGTGAGATCGTTCGAGAAATGGACATCAACCTTGCCGGTGAGAAGGCGAGCCAACCCGTCTTTGTCATCGTTGTCTAAGAGTTCGCGCTGATATGCCTTTAACGCCTCCTCCTTATCATCACGCGCCTGCTTGCGGAGAGACGTCTCCGCTGAACCGCAGATGATGACTGCCCGGTCAACCATACCGAGGCGGATCATTTCGTAAGAGGTGAAGAGGTACGTGCCAGTCTTCCCGCTCTGCATCTGTGCCAAGATGACAGAGAACGGAGTTCCGTCTTTGAAAGCACCGATGATCTTGTTTCCGGCATCACGCTGTTTTTGGTGAAATGCCATGCTGCTTTGTTGGTGAACTTGTCGCTGAACTTGTCGCTGAACTTGTCGCTGAACTTGTCGCTGAACTTGTATGTAAGTTTGTATAAGCAGTTACTCTGTTAAGAGTAGTCAAAATTGATTTGTGTGATGAATAAATTTATTCTCAAAATCAAATTTATGAACTCGCAAAAAAAATTTACGAACAAAATATGTTCTTTAGGAACAAAAAATTTGATTTTCTGTTTCTCTGTTAATTAAACAAACAATATAACGAATAAAGAATCTTCCTAGACTTCGCTGATCTTTCGTGGGTAAGAGAGAGTAGGTTACACTTTCTCAATAAAAGGGAGAGAAGAGAGACAATGGAGGGATTCTGTGATTCTGGCAACTTCCGATTCCAAGAGTTGAAGACATCTGATGGGCAGAAGTATCTTACACCTGCTCACTGGAGAGACCTAGGTGAGAAGTATGGAGATCTTTACTCTCCAAGAGTTTCTTGGTCGGATGTCGCCATAAACGGAGTCCCCCTGGAGAAGACATTTGAGTTTGAGGATGACATCCTACGACTACAAGAAGAAAAAGACGATACACCTTCAGGGAGAGATATTATTATGGTGAATAGTAGACCAGTTCAACCTCCAAGCCATTATGAAGAAGTTGAAGATAAAGATAAGCGGTGGGTAAATCGCCTGGAAAAGCTTTATCCGATGAATTTTCAAGAAGCGAAAAAGAAGCGGAAATCTATAGAGAGATTTCCGGTGAAACCAAAAGGTAAGAAACAGGTGAGAGATGAGAAGCTACATTCATCGGCAGATAAGTTTCAGGAGATTACGGATGAAAAACAGGGCGGTGAGAGTGTTCTTGATTACACCATCTACATTCAGAAGCATGGAGACTTCAAAATCATCAAAGATTTGGAGATGATGACTCCCAGTGATCCGTGGTGGCCACCGAGGTACCTCACATACAAAGTTCCGGTTCACAGTAAGTATTGTCCACCATTGCACTGGATAGAGCCAGAGGTTCAGTGGGAGAAGATTTGGACTCATGTAGATGAGATTAAGACGGGTAAGAAACGCGATTATCACTACGACCCAGAAGGAGACGAAGGTAAACCGTGTATCTATTTCTACGATAAGGATTCTGATTATTTGAACTACAATTTCAAATGGTCTAAGGATTATATGAATGTACCACTGTATTTTGGTGATTACAATGATTATTATTAGATAATCATCATTAAGTGTATTAATTATTATTTTTTATGATATCTTTCTAAGAACTGTATAAATTCTTCGTTTTCTAATGAAGATACTTTGTAAACACCCTTTTCAATGAATATTAAATAGCCTTCATCTCTCAGCTTCTGTAAATTAGCTCTAATACTAGCTTCACAAGTAGTATTATCCTTATAAATATTCTCAAAATGTGTTAATGAATATCTATAAAATTCTTGTAAAGTAAATGTTCCCAAATCCAATCCATGTTTAACGATTTCTTTTTTTATTTCACTTTTCCAAGTCATTTTTGTTTTAATGAATACTAAATTTCTAGATATCAAATTTAAATATTGCGATTTTTAAACAATACCGACGATGGAAATAAATATTAACCGATTTTATGTTAAGGACAAGTATCTTGTAAAATACAATTACAAACAATAACATTTAAAATGTTAAAAATTTGATTTCTATTTAAAATTAATTTATTTAGTATAAGTATAACAAAAAGATGGTTAATTACACTTGTGAAATTTGCGACAAAGTTTCTACTCAAAAAAGTCATCATGAAGCCCATTTAAACTCAAAAGATCATAAGCAATGTAAATATATATTCGCATTAGAGAAACAAACCATGAGTGTAGATGATATTTTAAAAGAGTACCCTGAATTTAATAGTGAAAAAGAGAGATTGTTAGAAGAATATGAAAAAGATGGTGTAGGAGATGATGATATAGAATCAAAACTCAAAACCGATATTCTTAAAATGATATGTAAAAAGAAAGAAACGGTAAAAATGGATGAAACGTGTGATATTCAAAATAATATATCTAATAAAGATGCTTTAAGGGATAAAATTCATGAAATCCACAATTTTCTCCGAAATAATGGCGCTGGTTATGGGATGAATGCACTGAAAGTATTTAATATCATTTATGGATTAAAAAAGATAACAAACGGAAATCTTAGAGAAAAAATCGGTTTATCAAAAAAATGTGATTTTGGCAATTTATTAACACTGGCTAATTCGGGACAAGATGAACAACTATGTAAATTAATACTTGATGATATTTTACAAGAATTATATGATAATGAAAAACTTAAATCATTCCTCTTTTATGAAATCCCTAAAAACATGAAACCAAATGTATTTTCACATCTTGTTAAGGAAATAAACAAAATTACAGATATTGAAAAATCATGTAATATTCAATTATCTGGTAAAATATACGAATATTTTATTGGTAGAGATCAAACCGCTATTAGTGAACTTGGTGCTTATTTTACTGATCGTCATATTGTAAATTATATTTATGATATGCTTCAGATTCAACCGAATGAAGATGGAACAATACCTGAAATGATTGATATGTTTGGTGGATCAGGTGGTTTTACCACTGGATATGTTAATTATATGGATGAAAAATATGATATTGATTGGAAAAACGAAATAAATAAAGTTCATCATTATGATGCAAATGAAGATGTTATTAAATCAGCAGCTTTGGAATTATTCTGTTTAACTGGAGAGTTTCCAAACATGGGGAACTTAAAATATAAAAACTCTTTTACCGATGAATTTGGAAATAAAAAGTATAGATTAATTATTACAAATCCACCTTATGGGGGTGATAAAACTAAGAAAAGCGATGCCCAAGAAAAAAGAGAGAAACTAAAATCTTATATTAAGAAGGAGTTAAAAGAACTTGAAAATGATAAAGAAACCAATAAAGATACTATCATGAGAAGAAAAAAACAATTAAAAAATATTGAGAATATTGAAAAATTCGAAAATAAAGAAAAGAAAAAACAAAAGGTTACAATTGAAAATAGTAGCGAGAGAATTAAAAATTTCGCATCTAGTAATGATTTAAAAGGAAATGATAAAGAGAGTGTTTCACTTATTCAACTTATGGACATGAGTGCACCTAATGGTATTGTTGTTGGTGTTTTAAAAGAGGGTGTTTTCTTTAATAGAACTTATAAACTTCATCGTAAACATTTAATTGAGAATTTTAATGTTAGAAAAATTGTAAGTATTCCATCAGATCAATTTGAAAATACATCTACAAAAACATCCATCTTATATTTTGAAAATACAGAAGAGAAAACATCAAAAGTGGAATTTTCCGAATTAGAAGTTGAAAATTACACTGAAGATAAATTTGAAGAAATAAATGGCGACTTGGTTTTAATCGAAAATGAAGGTGATATTAAATGCGTCAACGAAAAGAGAGTATCTATTGCTACTAATGATACTATCTTAAAAAATAAAGATATTTCACTCAACGGAAAAGAATATAATAAAATTAAAATCTCACCAAAAAATGGATACAAACTTATTAAATTAGATGATATTATTGAATTAATTAAACCAATCAATATTATTTATAATGATAAAGATAAATGTATTAATGGATATAATAATTATACTTGTAGTCCATATATTAAAAAAATAAATAAATATAATATAGATGGTGAATATGTATTAATGGGAACAAGGGGAACAATTGAAGAAGCTATCCATTATTATAATGGCAAATTTTCAGTTGGTAATAATATGATAGTTTTTAAATCAGATAATATAAAATTTGTATATTTTATATTACTGGCTCATAGAGAATTAATCAAATATACATCAAATTGTACTACTATACCCATGATTTCTATTTCACAATTTAAAAATATGGAAATTTCTATTCCAAAAGATAAACAAAAAATGATTGAATGGTCTGATAAAATATCTGAACCTTATAATGAAAAACTAGATAAGGAACAAAGAATCAAAGAATTAGAAAAAGAACTTCAAGAAAGAGTAAAAACTATTTCTGAAAATGAAGATTGTGAAGAAAAAACTATTAATGAACTATATAACATAGTTTATGGAGATAAGAATAAAGAAACTAAAACATCCACTAAAGAATATTATATAGTGGGTGGAGGATCTAATAACAATAAATTAAAAATGTCTTCAAGTTGGAATACTGAAAAAAATACAATTATTATAGCTAGGTCGGGGTCTCCAGGAAATGTAAGTTCACTTTATCGTAAATCTTTAGTGGGTTCATTTGCATTCACATTAAATTATAAAGAAAATACACATAATTTATATAATTACTATTACCTCAAATTGAATCAAACAGCAGTAATAGATATGGGTAAAGGATCGGTGCAAAAGAACTTAAACAGGGATGATTTAAATGAATTTAAATTAAAAATACCCAAAAATAAACAACTAATCCAAGATATGGAACCGCAATTTCAAGAATTAGAACAACTACATGTAGATGTGGAAAATGCCGATAAAAAATATAATGATTTAATTGAAGAATTAAAGAATGAAGCTATTAAAGAATAATTAACGCCTACGCTTATTATTCTTAAAATTAAGTTCAACATGTATACCCGAACATCCATAAAACTCCGAAGCATCTATGGGAAATCTATTATCTCTATCACATAAATCATTGTATTCTTCCAACGAATTTATATTATTTTTTTTACATTCACTTATCCATTCTTCTTTATCAGATATAAATATTTTAGTATCATAATTCAAGAAATGATACCAATTTTTCCATATCATTTTATATTTATCTTCGGGTTCAGATATAAAATCTGCTTTATCATCAGATTTAGAATATTCATTCTTACTCCTTAAACACAATGAAGAGTTTCTTTCTCTTATATATTCATACTCCTCTTCTAAGAGTGTGATTTTATTACCGGATGTTGATTTTCTCATTCTTAATCTAAGCTTTTTTAAATAGCTTTCATCTTCTTCGTAGTCTATAAAATCATCTATATCTATATCAATATTTTGACAACCAGTGGAACTTCGTGGTTCTTTCATTTTAGATATGGATAATTTTATTTTTTGTTCTACATTTGAATCATTATTTCTAATATGATGCATTATATTTCTAACCTTCTGAAATGACTCTCCATTATGTCCCCAGTCATCGACATCTAAAAACGGTAAAATAATGTGACCTTCTTTATCGATTTTATTTTTATCTTTTCTCATACACCTAGTCATAGACTGAATGATCCTAATTTCGGAATTCATATTTTCAGCAAATACAACACCATTTAGTGGTGGTAGATTAAATCCTTCGCCAAACATATACACGCATGATATTATACCATATTTTTTCTCTGTAAATAAATTTATTTCATCTTTTATATTCATTTTAACATCACCATTTAGTGCTTCACTATTTAGAGATTTATGATAAATATCATCTATATTAATTTTGAACACCTGTTTTTCTATTAGAATTGATATATATTTATTTACTTTTTCAGCGGCTTGAATATTATTTGTATAACAGAAAACATGAGTTATACAATCATAATTCATTAGAGATTTTAAGGTCATGAATGCTGACAAGAATAAATTTATAGTATTACTTTCTATATTTATATTGTATCTCCTAGCTATCATTTCTATTTCTTCATCTGTATTTTTTAACAGTATGATTTTATAATCACAAATACTTTTGTTTTCTATCGCCCATTTTATATTTCTTTCATCAATTATTTCTCCAAAATATTTTTTATCATCCATTGAACACATTGATTTATCTGTATTATTTTCTATATATTTACTGGTGCCTGTCATAAATAAAGACTTGTTAGATTTAATATCATGAAACTTCGTGTATTTTTTGATATTCTCTCCACTATATTCACCTGTTAAATGATGGCATTCATCTCCTACTTTGTAATCAAAAATGTATGATATTTTACCCGTTACCTCTAATAATTTACTACAAGAAGAATATAATACTATCACAATACATGTTTCGTTATTTTCTAAGAAATTTTTAATTTTATTAGGATTTAATGTTATCCACTTTTCATTATAAGTATTAGTACATATACCTAATATAGGTATATTTGGATATATTTTATGTATTTCATCTCGCCATTGAGAAACCAGAGGTAAACTAGGTATACCTACACATATTGTATTTTCTTTTAATTCCTTGGAAGAAAATAATGAGATTAGAGTTTTTCCTACACCTGGTGGGAGAATTAACCTTCCTTTATCGTTTTCTCTAAAATATGTAAATATATTTTTGACTATTGGCTCTTGTAATTCTGTTGGATTATATATTTGAATCATATTTTCAATCTGTTCGCCAAAGCATCTTTTAGTTAAATTTTTATTTCTTTTACTTTTAGCTTCTATCATCTTTTTCTTGTATTCTCTGATAACCTTAACCCTTTCTTTATCGTATTCATCTTGTATTTCTTTTATCTTAGACTTATCTGTAATAATCTCATTATCATAACCATTAACTCTCAATACTTTCTCAATATCTTCATGAGTGAATTTTCTATTAAACCATTCTATTCCACTATTTTCATATTCATCTAGATGTATTGTAGAATCATCGAAAAATTCTGAATGGAGTAATTCTTCAATCTCAATCTCTTCTTCTAAGTCTTTGCACAAGACTAACATCCAAAATCGGATGGAATAAACTGAAAAACTCGTATTCATTGTATTTGTTCTATCATATAAGTTTGAAGTACGACCTATTTTAGTATGATCTCCATTGCCCTGAGTTAGATGATTCGCAAAATAAACCAGATGTTTTTTCATATTAACATAGTTATTTATGTAAATATTTAAATCAAAAAAAATCAAATTTACAAAAAAATAATAATAATGATAAAGGGGAATTGGTTGTTTAACATTGGTTGTTTAATAAATAGAATCGTATAATTCATAAATCTTGGACACATCACCTGTTCCCAATAGTGTAATTTGATCATATTCAGGATTGTCCTTATTTAGAACCCTGTTAAGTAGAGCATCAATGCGATTGTAAATCTCTTCATTCATTTCTTCTGTCCATAGTCCCTTCTTGTAAATGAAATACATGAGTCTAAGATGTTCTTCCTTCTTAACACCTTGCTTAAGTCTGGCAACATTAGTCACAATTTGAGAATACTTGTGAAGCAATTCTTTTGTTTCAACAATAGCTGTTTCCCTTTGAGAACGCGTTGGAGTATTCTCATCATCCCATACATCACATTCTTCAATTGCTGTCTTCCCAGGCCGGAGAGGATATTTATGTGTTCGAACCATGTGAATAAGTGTACCTAGAATTTCATAATGACCATACCGATGAAGATATCCTGGAGTGAATCCAAGTCCACCATTCTTTGGTTTATTTTTGAAGAAACCTTCAAAATATCCCAGAACATGAACAATAGCCTTTGTTAGTTCATTGTCTGAACGAGCATGAATGAGTTCTCCATCCTTCAGCTTCACGCCTTCTTGAATACGCATGAAGAAATCTTGGCACTGCTCTCTGGACCAATCCCTTGTCTCGGTGTATGACATCTTCATGTTCTTGATCCTACGCTTTTCGTTGTCCGGTAATTCACTAAAACTTATACCCTTGTATTTAATCTCATCATTGAGAAATCTAAAAATTGTCACAATACGATTTTGACCATCCATAATCCATTGAATACCCGTTCGTGTATCAATGTTGATGACAGGACCGAAAATTGGCATATTCCTACTGAGAGATTCGAGATATCTCTCTTGCTGCTTCTTTGACCACACATATTCACGCTGATAATTTGGGACCCGAAGTTCCGGATCATCGCCCGACATCAAGTTGAAAATCTGACCAAGACTCATCTTAGTTGCTTCGGAATTGGGGTGCGGATTCTCTGTGAAGAAAGACATTTTTTACGCTTGTTTGCTTAACTTAATTAGTTGACAAACGTTTAAATCAAATTTTTACAAATTTCATTAGCTGATATTGATATCTTTATTCATCTGAATTAAACCCACGATAAAAATTAATCCCACAACACATATAATTATAATCTGATTATCGCTTAATTGAATTTTTTTAATAAGCTTATCTACTAGCGTCCAAGTGAAAATCCACAAGAATAAATAGATCAAGACTTTAAACCATTCATAAACTTTCATTTACAATAACTATATATAATTTTTATATTATTACCCATTTACCATTCCATTTCGCCAAAGAAATATTCATCCAATAATTCATCATAGTAATCTTTTACGGATTGAGTAATCTCAATTGGATCTTCTTTTGAATACAAATCAAAACTATTAAATTCTAATACGTCTTTAAGTATATATTCATCGCCTTTTTTCATGAAATCATCATAAGATCCACCCGTATGCCATGGATATAAACTGTGATAACGAATCATATTCATCGTTCTATCGGTCATTTTATGAAGGTCTTTATTATGTTTAAGGACACCATAGAGATATTCATCATGACCGAATGTGATAACTAGATTTTCAAGACCACAATTCTTCTCGTAAATACATTTATCCTGATATTTAAAATAGTCTGGATTATTTTCCATTGTTTCAGGGTAAACGATTGTACCTGGAAATTTACAACCAACTACATATGTATCTCCGACAACCGAATAATTTGGCTCACCATATGAAAATAATACTTTCCCCAAATCATGAATCAAAGCAGCAATCTGTAACTCTTTATCTTCAGGATATCGATTACGCGCTCTTTCTGCGGTTTGATACGCATGAATACTATTCGGTACATCTAAATCTGGATCACTCGGATCTATAAAATCATCCATCATAGATAATGCTTTTTTGATACTCATTTTACACTTATCATATTTACTATATTTCTTTCGCATTCTCAGTGTATAGTCTAAATCAACCTTTTCATGCATTTCTTTATAAAATTTATATTGAGGGGTATCTATTTCATATTTTCGCAAACCACTCATTATAAAATGAAGCAACAAAAAATTTGATTTTATTATTTTCGTTTGAATTAAACGAATATTCTTAAATAGATTTACTATGGCATCTACTACCACTAACTTCCGCAACTTGTCTCTGAAAGACCTGAAAGACATATGTCGTTCAGAACCTATTAAATATTATGGGTTCTCTAAACTGAGAAAATCAGAACTTATTGATTTCATGTATCGCAGGAATTCATCAAGTGTTAGCACCCGTTATCAGGGGCCGATTCAAAGGAGTCCTCCGCGGCCTTCTTACAACTTATCAGATGTGAGTCATATTTTTGAAACCCCAGATGAACGCGAAGAACGTATCCAGAGTTATTATGAACCTAAACCAGAAGATAGTATCATCGAAGATTTAATTGGTATTCTATCTCGTAAGTATAGCAACTCCAGTATCACTTTTGACAAACATGAAGATATGAACAATGATCTTATTTATAAGGGTAACAAAGGTAAATACATAGCACAACATGGGTCTCTCGGAGAACATGGTGAAGGAATTCTATATCATGGAACAGATGAAAAAAATCTTATTAGTATTCTTAACGATGATTTTAGACTCACTACAAATCCTGTTCATGGTCATCTGTATGGCAAGGGTATCTATTTTACAAACGATATCGAAAAAGCAATTTATTACAGCGAAAGAGGTAAATCCACAAAATATGTTATTGTGGCGATGGTTCATATTGGAGATATCTGTTTAGGTAACGCCTCAATGGATATTCATCCTAAGATGCCTAACCTAGATAAAGCATTTGATACTTCGGTAGACAATGTGAGAAAACCGAGACAATTCATTAAAAAGAAAAATGGAACATATAATATCCTTGGTATAATTACTATTGAAAATTATAGTGGGGATCGGTCAAGTAAATTCAGTGGAGGGTTTCAGATTATTAATACTCGTGATTATCCAGTTACACTTTATTGGATACCACCAAATACATCTTATTACCCTGGTTCAAATCTTCCGAAACTTAAGATGTGTAAGCGCATGTCTACTATTCCAGCCACTCACAGCACCACCCACCCCTATTTCCAACCCGGTACAACAAAACAATTATGTCAAATTGGTCATGAATTTGTATGCGTTTATCATAGAGGGCATAGTGGCTATAATGACTATCTGAAAATATTCACTTCTAAACGGAAAGGTGAAATCATTACCATCTAATTATTCATATTCTCTTAATCTCAAAATTATATTTTTTATGTAAGTTCTTCTCATGTTCCGCAGAATCCTCATTCTAGTAGCATTATCTTCAATAAAAAAATTCTTTTGACTAGAAGGTAACCTTTTAAGATTTTGATACAAGTAATAATACATTTTAAATACATAAATAATTTTTTTTTAAATATTTATTTTACACAAACTATTAATTTTTATATATTTATTTATATATAATATGCTGTCTTATTTATGGAATCGGGATCAAGGACAAGTCGCGGAAGAAAACGAAGAACCTGTAATAGATGCTGTCCCAGTTGAAGAAAACTTAGTTGAAGCAGAAGTATTCAATCAAAGAGAATATATACCATTTAGTGTATATAGAAGATTAAGGTCTCAAATAGACGATTTAAATGAAACATGTGAAAAAAATTATGAAAATTTTAGGAAACATATCAGATTTAAAGATAACATCATAGAAAAAATAGAAGATAAATTATCTACATTTAAAAATGGAAAAAAATATGTTCCATACAGTGTTTATCAAAAATTAAGAGACGAAATAGAAAGATTAAAAAAAATCGTAGGTGAAGGACCACACTTAATAAATGAACCTGAACCACAACCTGAACCTGAACCACAACCTGAACCTGAACAGGGACAGGATCAATTGGCGCGGTTAGGAATATTACCGCTTTCAGATACCGAACCATTAAATGACGATCAATTAATAGTGGCCGTTGGGGAATTTATTAGGCGACATGGTTCGTTTGGGGTAAAGAGTATCGTATCTGGGATGCACAAGGAACACCCGAATAGGCCTGGAATAAATGCCAAATCGATCAGAGAGGCATTATTGAGAATTGGAATTAATAATGGAAATATAGATGAAAATGGAAATAAAATAATAAATGAAGCTGAGGAAAGACTAATAAGAGAAGCTGAAAGAAGGTCTAATTCAATGGGAGGAGGTAAAAAAACACATAAAAAAACTAAAAAATCTCGCAAAAAAACTAAAAAATCTCGCAAAAAAACTAAAAAATCCCGCAAAAAATCTCAAAGAAGAAAATCATAAAATAATTTTTTTTTAAATATTTATTTTTACAGGTTTACAAGACTTACAAGAATCATACGCAACGCATTTCATCCATGATTCTTTTTGATAATTCACTATAAAGTGCATCATCGTATTTTAACCAGTCACTTTTATCATCCATCTCAAAATCCCATGATTTTTCATGATTTATTCTTAATAATTCGTAAATTAATTCTAATACTTGATAAGAGATACCAGTCATTTGATAGAAACCTAACCGATGGTCTCTTTTAACGATATATTTTGTATCGTCAAATACATATGAAAATTTACCATAATGATTATCTCTTGTCAAATAGTGTTCTCCCGCGATAGTTTCCCATCTTTTCACATGATATTCTAATGTTTCTCTCTCTTCCTCTTTATTTTTCATTTTGATAATCTTATTACAAATTTCATTAATCGGTATCAATGTTCTTAAATATAATTTTATAATTTCGTCTCTTTTCAATACGACTTCCATTTTGTTTTGTTATTCATTAAAAATTTAATTATCAAATTTAATCACTTATCAAATATATATAATCCGATAAGAATTATACCAATGCCTAAGCATTTATTTTTAGTGAGACGTTCTCCAAATATAAAATGACCCAATGCGACAAGTAAGATTAACGATAAACTCCTTTGAAATGTTTTGTATTTTACCACTTTCCCTTCAGTCTTAACTATATAGTTCCCAATTAATAATCCAATGGTTATGAGTGTTACATACAGGATGTATTTATAGATTATATCTGAATCAAAATGTCTTGTTAAATGTTTTACTGATTTATTTTCATATAAAAAATAAATACTACTCACTATGATTAAAATACCTATATCAACATAAATAATTTCTTCTGTTATACTAAATTCTTTTAAGATGTCATTTTTAAGAAATACAACAGGACTACCAATAAGTAGAGATATTATCAATAAGATATAAAAATTGTAGTTCATTATATAAATTTGATATTTTATTTATTTTAGTTAAAAATTATATATATATATATATATGAAAATTAATTCTGGAGAAATAATAATTATATTATCAATTATTTTGGTATGTTATTTTTTAATTAATTTATGTAATAAAAGTTTTGAAGGATTTGATGGGTTACCTACATGTCAGAGGTTAACAAATAGTTGCAATGATGTCACAAGTATAAACAACTTATCTTATAGTTGTTGTAATGCCATTATGAATAATGAAAACAAGAATAATCCAAATGAATATTGTGCAGAAGTTGAAGACGTTGATAGATTCCCACTATATAATAATTATAAGGAGATATGTTCTTCTGCATTGCTTCAAACTTTATCCCCGTGCGATTATGAGAATACAAATAGTATTAACTACGAAAAAAAATCCCTTGGAATGCGTGATCCTATCCTTGATTATAATCGGAATGATTATGGCAAATTTAAAAGTTGTGAATGCAATATTATTCATACAGGAGACAACTGTAGCACATGTTTGGATGGAGAAGAACTTTCAGAAGCAATTGGAAAAATGACTTTATCTGACTTTATTAAAATATCTCCGGATAATGAGTGTTTAAAAGAAACATATGCAATTGATGTTAACCATAGTAGCATTTTTTGTTTAACGTGGAGTTGGATCAGAAATAATATAAGTGATATTATGAATGAAATCACTGACTGGGCTAATTATAATAAGTATCCCACCCATCTTTCCATAAAAAATTGGATTGAAGATAATTCCCATTCTATGATAGAATGGGTTAAACATAATCCAAGAGGTACGATTGGTATATATGTAGCAGGTACAGCCATACGTGGTGCCGTTTTTACTGGACTAGTTGGTTGGTGGAAAGATTATCGAAAGGCAACCAGTCCAGAATTATTTAGAGGAATTTCAGGTGCACGAGATGCGATGCCGTCAATATACGGTGGAGCGAGGGAAATGGCAGAATTAGATAAATACGCGGGTGGTGCGTTATGGAGAACTTTTTGGAATGAGGGTGCAGAAGTGACTACTTCTGTTCTCACAAGGACGGCAGCAGAGTCAATATGGGGGGCTGGATGGAGATCTTTGATTTCACCCGCTGTCATGGCGGGTCGAATAGTTGGCACCCCAATTATTGCTGCTCGAGCCGGGGCAACTGCTATCCGAGCTGGGGCGGCCGCTTTAGCAGAAGATCCTTTAGCGGTAGCAGGGGCAGCAGCGGTTCGGACAGTTGAGTTTGGTGTAGAAATGATTGTTATAAGTGTTATATCATCTTTGGTAATGACTCCCGCGTCTATAGTAAATGAAGCCGGTACTAATATTTTAATAAGTGTAGCTTTGGGACAATGTGAAAACAAAGATTTATGTGATTGTGTTACCGATTGGACAGGGGGATCGACTATTACACTCCAAGGTGATTCTAAACCACTATATGCTGAAATCTTTTGGGGATTTGGGTTGGATACACCCATCCAATTTAAACTTGGGGATGATGTACTTACCACTGAACCTGGACATGGGCTACATGAGAACCAAATTAAATCAGATGGTTCATGGTCTATAGATTATGATTTAAGCGGAAATATTCCAATGTCTGCTTCTGGAAATCCACTTGAAAGATGGTATTGTAGTTAAATTTGATATTTTAATATTTCTTGAATAAATAAGCTAAATATGTATCGTGATACATACATCAAACTTGCTCTTACAGAACTACTAAAAGATCCTTACATAGCAAAATATATATATAATATACTTGAAAAAGATGAAGTGAATATATCATTTACGAGACATAAAAAGAAAACAGAAATGGTTAGAGAAGATATTCAAATATTATATCCAGGATTCATGCGAACTGCTATTTTTGAAAACATGAGATTTAATATAGACGACGATTTAGAACCAGGTTATTCATTTTATAAAATTAACCCTTTGATACCATGTGGATATTTAATGAATTACGATAAAAATGTTCCAGAAAGATTTCCTATCTGTCATTATAGTGATTTTAATACTGATTACAATGGTGTCAAGATTGTAAATGATGTTAGAAAAAAATCCAAATATCTTAGATCAAAAATAATATTTAATAGAAGAAATGTATATGCGGATTTAGAACTGCAGGACAAGAGACCAATATCACTATGGTATGATTTCGAAACTAAAATTTTCTCTAATCTAAGTTCCTAAAAGAAACCATAGAATCAAGAATACAATTATGATAATTTTCCATGTATTGTCTTCTTTTGAAGGATAGTGATGTTCATATGAATTCTTTATATCAAAGAATAGGCGATTTAAATCATAGCAATTGGAACCTTCCTTATCAACTTTGTTTATTTTTATTGGTACAGTTTTTTGATGCGAATTATAATAATCGATTGTTTCTCTGTCATTCCCATTGACAATAGTTTGACGAATAGTATTATCGCAACCGACATTCAAACCAGGGCAACACCCAAATTTACCACAATCGGTTGACATATTTCCATAATGACGATTATATTTATTGATCAATGTTTCCAATGATGGACAATTACTCATAAAATTATCATGTGATGAAATTCTATATGGACTTATATGAATCACCTCGTATGAAATACCATCACTTAGTTTACTACAATCGGTAAATAACTTACAACAACCAAACTCCGTATCATCGCAAGTTAATTTATGGTGAGCGTGACCATGTAATCTCGCACTGATTCCACCTCCTTGATCTCCCGCGAATAAATAGAATACTATCAAGCAAAAGAGTGCTATCAAACTCACTATATAACATGCGCAATCATTTCTATTCTTCTTTTTTTCTTTTGTGTTGATTTCCCTGGGCAATTTCTGAACAGGATTCTCTTCATCTAAGACAGGGGAGAATGTGGCCGATTTCATGATTAAAATATCCTTTAAATTCTCTTTTACTTAAACTAAACGAGATAAATCAAATTTTATATGATGTTAAAGAATAAATAGTATTATATATTAAAATGAGTGATCCATGGGAAAATGCTGTGAATCAGATGATTTCAGCTATTAATACCGATAACAATATGAGAGATTATTTTATAAGATTTGAACCAGATCCAAATACAGGATATGCTTGGTATCAAGATCCCCAATATAAATATTATACAAGTGTTCTAGATACACTGACACATTCAACCAGTCATTCTGGTGCTTCTTTTGCGTGCTGTCTTAGAGAAGCGATCAATCGTATCAAATCAGAAGTTGTAGTAGAAGCGAAATCAGTGAGTGAAAGCACAGATGATAGTGTTCTTACCCTTGAGCCGATAACATGAAAATTTCCATTTGCTTTATCCATTTCTTGCCTAATTTAGTAATTCGCTTGTATTTTAATCTTTTCTTACGTAAAGTTTTTTTATTTTTCTTATTTATTTTATATTTATTTTTACTATGAGTAAATTTTTTCTTTTTACTCAACTTACTCATAATAATTACTTAAAAATATATAGATATTAAATTAAAAAAATGGAATTTAATCTTGAATCATTTGCTTCTATTGTTTCTATCTTTGGCACATGTTGTGGTTTAGTATCAAGGGTCCCTCAAGTATATAAGACTTATAAAACGAAATCTGTAAATGACT
>Ga0075480_10000731_pt1 | contig 19722 bp, 14 predicted proteins | sample DEB08_DNA_7_FD_81590 | JGI IMG/M metagenome (GOLD analysis project Ga0075480, IMG submission 81590) | Aqueous microbial communities from the Delaware River and Bay under freshwater to marine salinity gradient to study organic matter... | ecosystem: Environmental > Aquatic > Marine > Coastal ... | reverse complement strand
TTCAGGAGCATTACTTCCGATGCCTCTTCTATTGGCAAATACGAATAAAAATCTTGCGCCAAAAAGGCTTGTTATTATTGGCAACCCTTATGGCATGCACCCAGAAAGTTTCTTCCCAAAAAATTTTGGTAAAGACTATAAGGCTTCTTTAGAGCTAGAATGTCTGGAATGGATTCGAAAAAGACTCACCGTGTATTCGCATATTGACCATAATATGGAAAGTGGTCACAATAAAGAAGAGGCTTTCTTATCCGGCATTCTTTTGCATGATGCTGCACGCTATCCTGATGGTAACATCACTATCGACCAAATGATTGGAGAATACCTCAGAAGCGAAGTCCGCTTCCCTACTCTGAATACCAGTGCTGGACCAGGCATACTTGAGAGTTGGACAAGAACTGGAGTTCCAGCTCCTATTTTGAATATCAACCAACTATATAGACAACTTTTTGTCGATAGTAGTCAGGCCTCTAAAAAGGCTGAAAAAAAGCTCTGGAACAGAAACCAGGACATGCTCTCAATCTTAAAAGACCAATATAAAGACTCTACTAAAAATATTGGTAAAGAAGATAAAGAAAGAATGGATCAGTATCTCACATCAGTCAGTGAACTGAATAGAGAAATCGATTCAAAACACAAATGGCAGAATAAGCAAAAGCCAAAGTTCTCAGGTGATAAAAATGCCACCACGTTGCAGGAAAAGTATAATACGATTTTTGATATGCTTACGATCGCACTTCAATCTGACTCTACCCGTGTAGCTACTGTAACTTTTTCCAAATCTTTAGAAACCAAAGACCTTGGTTTATCTGGAGGATATCATAGTTACACTCATAATGGTAAAGCCAAAAGTGGCGTCAAAGGCATGCGGGCTATCGACACTTTTCAGCTCGAACAAATGTCTCGATTCATGAAAAAGCTGGACTCTATCAAAGAACCAAACAGCAATGGAACTTTACTGGATAATACCATTGTTATGTTTGGTAGCTCTATGGGTTATGGAGGCACTCACAGCAACAGGAATCTACCAATCATTGTTTGTGGTGGAGGTCTAAAACACAAAGGCCATGTGAATATGAAACAGAAAAACGGCAGCAATACACCACTTTGTAACCTCTATCTCAGCTTCCTTCATAAATTTGGTATTGAAAGAGATGTCTTCAATGCCAGTACCGGAACCATTGAGATTTAGGAATAAATATGAAGTTGTGTGTTCTTATATTTCTCAGTCTCTTCACTGTCTTAAATGCAGCTAATACTAAATTGAGTGATCAAAAAGCTTTATCTCTTTTGGATGACAAATGCAGTTCTTGCCACAATCCCAAAAAAAGTAAAGGGAAGTTTGATTTCTCACAGATTAAAAACTTCATCAATGATGACAACCTCGAAAAATGGACTGAAGTTCTAGATCAGATTGAAAGCGGAGAAATGCCTCCAGAAGATGAAGAACAGTTAGACCCAGAAGAAAGTAAATACCTAATTTCATTTCTAAAAAGAAGTATTAATACTCACATTGATAAAAATTCTTCAGGGCACAGTTCTGGAGTCCAGGCAAGAAGATTAACTCTTACTGAGTATAAAAACTCCCTTAAGAATCTATTTCAAATTAACAACCTCGGCACAAACGCTCCCTGCAGCGAACTACTTGAAGAAACTTTTAAGGATGGCTTCAACAATCAAAGTCAGAACCTGGCTATGAGCTCATATCATTTGAATGCTTACTTGAATACTGCTCGCAAAGTTTTAAGCAATGTTATTCTTATCGGTAAAAGACCTGAGAGTAAGACTATAAGTTTTTCTCCCAAAGACTTTAAAAATGTCAGATGGACTACAAGGCGAGCTCCTGGTAGTGGCAAAGAGTATATCGACCTTGTGGCACCTACACATTATGAAGATATTGACAACTTTTCCCAATTCAGCAGAACAGGCTTTTATAAGATCTCAATTAAAGCTCAAGGTGTCGACAGAAACTATCCTTACACAGAAGCAGATGTTGGTATTCACAAAGTAGACCCTATTAAACTCGACATTAAAATCGGTTCAGAAAACTTCATATACAACTTGGCTGACGATTCAAAAGATTACGTCTTGGAAACATGGATAACAAAAGGCTCTTCTATTGGTTTTGGCTTACATACCGACGGATTAAAAATGGTTAGGAACGGTAACTTTAAATTTTATGGCAACCTCCCTAAAAAATACCCAAAACTCTTTCCTCAGATTAAAGAGGAAGTTAAAAAGCGCAAAAAGCCAGGTGAAAGAGATTTAACTGCAAGAGCTAATGCCTGGACCTGGAAATATTGGCGAGGGCCTAGAGCTAGAATATTTAATGTTAAAATTGAAGGCCCTTTTTTTAAGACTTGGCCTCCTGAACGTGAACAAAAATTAATTGGAAAAGTCCCGACTATTGAAAGTATAGAGAGTATTCTCAAGAACTTCGCCGGTAAAGCTTATAGGCGCCCACTTAAAAATAGTGAAATAGATAAAATCATAAACTACACAAAATCTCTTGTAAAAGAATTAGGAGTTAAAAGGTCTATCAAAGAAGGAATGGTTATGATTCTTTCTTCAGCTCCATTCATTTATACCAATCAAAAATCGACAACTGACCATTACTCTTTTGCATCAAAACTGAGCTATGCTCTATGGTCATCTTCTCCCGATGAGCTACTAATTTCTCTTGCACAAGATAAAAAAATAAAAGACCCGAAAGTAGTGGCCAGTCAAGTAAAAAGAATGTTACATTCTCAAGGAAACAAATCATTTATCTCCAACTTCCCTAATGCCTGGTTTGAGCTAAATCAATTAGGCTTCATGCCTCCTGACCCAGACCTGTACCACTACTTCCAAAGGAAAGAGCTAATAGTCGATATGAAAAATGAAGTAAGAGCATTTTTTGCTCACGCCTTGGCGAACAACCTAAGTATTTTGGATTTCGTTAAAGCAGATTACTCATTTATAAATCAGGACCTGGCTAAAATCTACGGAGTCAAAGGAGTTAAAGGTTCTCAGCTTCGCAAATATACTTTTAAAGATGGTAAGCGAGGTGGAATCCTCGGGATGGGAGCCTTCCTCACACTTACTGCAGATACCCGGGAAACATCTCCTATTCACAGAGGAGTATGGATTAAGAAAAACCTTCTTGGTAATCACCCTACACCTCCTCCACCTGGACTGGAAATTGAAGAGCCAGATGTTCGCGGCACAAAAACAATTCGTGAAGCCCTTGCTAAGCATACAAGTCAGGAAAACTGTAGAACCTGTCATACCAAAATTGATCCATATGGGTGGGCATTTGAAAACTTTGGACCTGCTGGAGAATGGCGAGACCGCTATGTCAAAGTAATCGAAACAGATCAGGGCTATAAAACAAAACCTACTGTGAAAATCGATTCTTCATCAAACATATCTAAAAGTATTGCATATAAAAATATAATTGACTTTAAAAAGCAGATTATTACCAGAGAAAAACAAATTGTCGGAAGCTTTGTAAAAAAGATGATCACCTATATTAATGGTGCTGAACCAAAGGCAATCCACAGCCCGGAAATTAGACGAATAATTGAAGAATCCAAAAAGAAAGATTACCGGATTATCGACACAATCATTCTTATTTTCCAAAGTAAATGCATGCTTTAACTTAAAGTTTTCTCTTTGCCTTTTAAGATCTTAAACTATTAACTGTAATAATCATTCTAGATAAAGACTAAACAATTAAAGAAACACGAACTCCAATCAGGATTTCTTTTATTCTTACCATTTGTTGAATCGATTATATTTACAGTGATAGCCCTTAAATCAAAATAATAGTATAAGGGGGGCGCCAGCCCCCCTCTGATTAGAATAATAAGAGATTACAGCTTCCGGTAAATATTCATTTCATGAATAGACCAGTAAACCTCTGAGTCCTTAGTCAATTGCATTTTAATATACTTAGCTTTCACAGCGGGGAACTTAATTTCCAACAGAGCTTCCTTTCCCTCTCCTTTAGAAATCATCTTCCAGTTATTACCGTCTTCTGAAACAAAGAGTTCATAACCTCTGGGATAATCTCTTTTGGAAGAATATGCATCGACTTCGAAGCCATTTATCAATGTTGAAGAAGGCAATTCAACAGTAACCCACATACCAGCTTTCATATGGGCTCCACTGGCCCAGCGTGGCTCATTTTTATCATCAATCATATAAGTGACGCCGGCTTGATTGTGACTGGCAGTGACCTTCCACTTATCTTTGTTTGTCAGTAAAGGAGCAATCTCGATGGCTTCACCTTCAAGACTTTCCATGTAATCCAAAATATCATCTATTTGTTTCTTAGTCATATTTGCAGAAAAGACCGGCATAATAGGTTGGTACCCTTTAGCAATATCTTCTGCAGGCTTCATAATGGATTTTAGTAGATAGGCCCGGTCCGCTTTAACTTGAATCTCCTTACCGTTTCTGATAACTGTGCGCATAGTTCCGGCAAGCCCCTGAAAACTCGGTCCGACAAGCTCGAAGCCATTATCACTGTGGCAGGACATACACATTGTCCGATAAACTGTTCGTCCAGGGTGTTCTTTGGCCTTGCCTATTTTGGCCGCCACAAGCTTTAATCCAGCTGGCACTGAAGTAATAAGTCCCGGCTGATCTTTAGGGATTTCATTCAGGGTGTAATAAGCATCTCCGGTATAAAGTTTCTTACCTTTTTCAGAAGTAAAGACATCGCTCAAACGAAGGTAAATAATATGCTTTTCAGCCATTCCCTTAATTTTCAAAAAAACCTTTTTGCCGTCTTCAGATATAGAGCCGACCTCAGCTTCAAGGCGTTTCAAATCGATCTTAGGACCGCCGTAGCCAGCCGTTGGCTTATAAGTCCACTGATCAAGCTGATAGTGATCTTTATTCCAGGCGACTTCTCTTTTTACCGGCTGACTGAATTCAATTTCCAAACCATCACTTTTGGCACGAATGGCATGCATCTCAAATGCATCTTCCTGATAAAGTTTAACACGCATAAGACCATCTCTATGCTGCCCCGGAGTTTCCCAGTTACCACCGGCACCCAAGCCACCAAGATAAAGCATACCGTCTTTAGAAAAGACCGAGCGGTTGATTCCTGCTCTGAGTCCTTGCGTAAAACGGAAGACTGCTGACTGGTATTGGCCATTAACTTTATCAAAGTAAATTCGTTTTAATCCACCATGATGAATATCACCACTTAGAAGATGATCTTTGTATTTACCATGAGGAACAAAAGCGCCCTCAGTTGGTGAATTGCCGATCTCATTCTGCTGCAACCACACTGCCGGCTGAGTCACCTCATTTTTCGAAAAAGGGTGCGCTGGACTGTACCTATGATTATAAAAAGCCCCTTCTTTAACATGCATTATTTTAGAAGCAGGCAGGTAGTCGCCTTGATTATCTGCGACAAACATATCACCAAGAGAATTCATCATTAATCCGTTTGGAGTTCTTAATCCCGCTGTAATCACTCTGTAATCACCACTTTGGGGATCTATTTCAATAATGGTTCCGCGGTCTTTCTTTTGCGGGTGGATTGTTCCTCCACCTGCCCTAACGGCGATTGCTAAAGCGATGTAAAACTTGCCATTTTCATAGAGCGGGCCAAAAGTAAACTCGTGAAAGTTTGTACTGACAGGCCATTTATTAGAGATACAAACATATTCATCTGCAACGCCATCGCCATCTGTATCATCTAAGCGGGTGAACTCACTTTTCTGAACTACATAAACTTTGTCTTCAACAATTCTCAAACCAAGGACTTCTTGCAGGCCTTCAGCATACTTTTTGAAGCGCAAATCTGCTTTTGCAGCTTTAGGATTTTCGAGAATATAAACTGAGCCGGCGCCATCCCAGGTTGATATGGCCAATCTTCCATCTGAGAAAAAGTCGAGTCCTGAAACCTTAAAGTTCGGGATATCGGGACTGATGTCTTCGTAATCTAAAGTCGGATTCAAAGTTTTAAGTTTTGAATCGAAACCAGGGCGTATAGAGAAAACTGTTCCCGCACCTTTAATGTACTGCTTTCTGCTGGGCTTATTGAAGACAATTATATCCTTCGCACCCGGTCCTGCTAAGCGGATACCTTTAAAATTCATCAGAGCACGTGTTTGGAACTTAACAGTTCGCATCTCAAGTCTGTATTTACCCGGTCTTTGAATTGTTATTTTACCAATTTTATCTTCTTTGAAGTCGTGCCAACCTCCGGTACCAATTGCTTTGGCCTGAAGACTTTGATTAGCCAGACTGATTTGATAAACAGAACCGAAAGTATCAAGATTGGCCTGATCAACAGAAACTTCAATTTCACCAGCCTGAGGAATCATCAGGTCATAGCTAATCCAAGTCGTATCAGTTTCCCATGTAGCTATAAATTGGTTGTGTTGAACACTAGCTTTTTGACAATCGTGCATCGCTGCTTGAGTAGCTTTTAGGTAAGTATCGGCAAAAATACCGTTAGAGAATAGTAGACAGAGTAGTATAATAGTATATCTCATTACTTAACCTCCAACTGATGCTTACCGTTTGAAGTTACGGTAAATTCACCAAGCTTAAGCTTTTCACCTTTCTTGAGTCCTTTTATCTCGAAAGTTCTTATCAGATGATTTCCTTTCACAAGAGGCGCCTCTATAATTGCAACTTCAGAGCCACCCTTTCTAAGACATTTAACAGTGAAGTTTTTTCGTACTGGTGAAAATGAGTAATACTTCGTGGAAGCTCCTTCTAGGCTCCACTCTATTCCCTTTTCATGTTCAACGAAAGTTTTCCCGAGAGAATTGGGCTGGGGCCCATGACTCTGATTATAGACAGAACCTGTTAAGTTGATTCCAGACTTACCTTCTTGCTTCCAGGCTTTCCAGAACGTTCCTTTGTGAGTATCGTAGGCAACATAAGTTTGAGCTAATTGGAAGACCAGAATTCGCGGCTTTTTATCAAGATTACACCTGAAGACCCGATCTTTGCTAATCTTGTCGGCGCCATAAACTGAAAGTAATAGAAAACTAAAAATTAAAATAAATCTCATAATTTCTCCTCTCTTTAAAAATGGGTAACTCAGCTTATTTGAGAACTTTAATTTTTATGTTCCTGAAGGCGACATCGGCGCCATGTTCTTGAAGCCCTATATGACCTTTGGCTGTCTGAGCGTAGCCTTTAGCATTTTTGAATTTGCTGGAAGCCACCTTTGCTTTCCAATCATCCGAGCCAATCTGGTATTCATAGATTTTTTTCCCATTAAACCAATGTGTCCCTTTGCCGTTTTCCATACGTATGCGAACCTTGTTCCAGCCGTCCTTATGAAATACAAGTTCACCTTTAACTTTAACAAGAGCATATAAGGCAGCTACAGTGGTGTGAGCTTGACCTGCATGGTTCTCAATTTGCATTTCCGGAGCGACTGAATAAATAGGACCTTTTACGGATGGGTCAACACGTAAGAAAATGCCACTATTGCCTTTACTTTTCCATTCCAGTACTAACTCAAAATTTTCAAACTTTTCAGTTGTGTAGATATCAAATGCCTGACCTTTACGAGTTAATGCTCCATTTTCAACAACCCATTTACCCAACTTTAAAGGTTTCTTCGTATTCCAGTTGTTCCAGTTGGCTGCCGTTTTCCCATCAAAAAGCAGTTTCCAACCATCTTTTTTCTCAGCCTCTGTCAAAGTATTTAATTTTTCTTCACCGAATATTCCCAGACTAAATATCATAAATAAAACAACACACAATTTCATGCTTCTTCTTCCTTAATGGGGTTATAATTAACATGAAAACGGTATTGCATGATATAACATAAAACTTGCAGATAACTTAGATAAACTAATACAAAATTAAACAAAATGGCTATTTTCATTATTAATTTACTCCATTTGTAATATATAAATAGAATGTCAAATAAATATTTATCCGCCAACCTTATATAAGCTCCCAGTGCTACGCCACTAAAGCCTCCAAGATAATTTAAATTTTTATAGATATTATTTTTGGATGGAAAATTTTCCACTCAAGCCTTTCTAAACCAATCTTTACATTACTTTTATATTACATTTAGATATAAAATTAAATACTTTTAACATACATTTGTAATAAAAAGAACATATGTGGAGTAGTAATTATACAGGGATTAATGATTTGAAGAGGAAAGTAATAAAATGAAGAGATTTACCTTAGTAGAACTGCTCGTAGTCATAGCAATAATCGGTATTTTAATGACTCTTTTAATACCTAGCCTTTCAAGAGCCAGGGAGCTTTCCAAAAAAGCTGTATGCGTAAGTAATTCAAAGCAAATTGGAATCTTATTTGTTAATTATGTAGATTCTCCAGTCACTGCAGATGACGTAAGCGAGGAAGTTCTTCGCAAAAAGGAGGGCCAGCTTTTCTACCGCGGTTGGTGGAGAAGAGAAACCGCTAGGGTAAATGAACTGGGAAGCCACACTGCATTTTTCAACAAAACGATTAACTGCCCCAGCTCAACATCAAATGCCAACTACAACCTCAATGCAGAGATCGTTACCAACCCCTGGATAAACGAAACAAAAATTTATCTAAGCAATTTAGAAAACCCCAGTCAATTACTCTGGATGGGAGAAGCACAAGATAGTAACAATGGCACTACTCCAATTTCATATACAGATGAAAGCACAAATGACTTGAGGCATATTACTCCCAAGCCTTCTTCAAATGGACTATTCTTCGACCTTCATGTGGAAACAGTTCGCTGGACTCAACTTCTGGATAACAGTCAGGGGACACGACTAAAAAACCCTTAATATTCTATTAACCAATTCTAAGAAATTATATAAATATAAAAATCTATTGTACCAATGATAAAAAAATGTGGAGTAGTACTCTGAAACAAATAACAGGTATGTGTAAATAATGAAATATATTTTAATTACTCTTTTACTATTTCTATCGGCTAATGCTCAAGACAATGGCCTAGCTCCAGAAGTTACGGATCTAAATGCGGCGGATATTTCTTTTGTTAAGGAAAAAGAAATCCCCTATCTTAAAAAACCTTACATTTCCCAATCTCCTAAAGATTTAAATGATGGTATTCCAGTTGGATCTTTAGGGAAAGATGGTGGAAACATAGAGAAAGTTTTGGCATTTGTTCAAGAGATAATTGAGAAGGATGATAATAACCACAAAACAGATAGTTTCTTGATCAACTATAAGGGTAAACTCATCTTTGAATCCTATTATAAAAGAGGACGAATTAACTACCCTCATTATCAAATGTCTATTACTAAATCTTACACAGCTATGGCTCTTGGTAGAGCTGTACAGTTGGGTTATTTAAAAATGGAAGATCTTCATAAACCTGTAATTCATTTTTTAAAGGGTTTAGATAAAGAAAAACTTGTTGCCGGTGCTGACAAAATAACGGTTCATCAAGCTATGCAAATGAAATCTGGAATTCGACTCAGCAAAGAAAAAGTTAAAGATCTAATGAAGAGCCCAGAAAAGCTTAAAGGCATTGGCCAATTACAGGCCTATTTATCTCATTCCGAAACTATCCCCGAAAAGGATGTAAAATTCAAATACCAGGCCGCAGACCCTTGTATTACTATGCAGTTACTCGAAGCTGTCGTTCCTGGTTCAGCTAAAGATTTTATCAAGAATGAACTTCTAGCTAAAATGGGCATTAAAAACTACGGCTGGCAAGAAGACATTAGTGGTCTCCCAAAATCTGCTGCTGGCTCTAGTTGGAGATCTAGAGATATGATGAAAATGGGCATGCTCGTATTAAACAAAGGAAAATGGAATGGAGAACAGTTACTACCTGAGAAATTTGTAGAAAACGCAACATCTGCCTTAACAACTTCCTGGGGTAATAATAGCTATGGATATTTTTGGTGGGTAAACAATTACGACATCAATGGCAAAACCTATCTTTGTAAAGCTGGCAGAGGTGCTGGTGGCCAATTTATATTCATGTTCCCAGAAATAGAACTGATAGTCGTAATCACAGCTCATAACAAAGGTATGGGAACAATGCTAAAAGGAATGCCACCAAAAATCATTCCGGCCTTTGATGGCAAATAAGAATCGACCAATTAGTCTTGAGTATAAACTTTTGTTTTGAGTTTAACTGTAAAATCATTATCATATGATATGTCAATACTCAAAGATCCATCTTTATAATCAAACTTCTTGATAACCTTAGTGAAGTTACTGTCATTTTTATTGCTGTTAAGGTTCATAATTGTCGAATTCTCTTTAGCAAAGCCACAAAGTGCTGCGTGAAAAGATTCCATTTTACCTTTAGACAGTTTTTCAAGATCATTAAAAGAAAATGACATCTTCACATAAGATGGATGTTTGTATCCTTTTAACTTTGGCAATTTACCTCTAATGAAAAAGAGCTTTATCTGACTTAAAACTTCTTTCTTAAGTTCGAGTGATAGTGTTTCAGGAAATAAATATATTAGGATCTCTTTACCATATTTTTCCGTCTTTACAGCAATTGCATCTTTAAAGTCGATACTAACTCCTTCATTTTCAACTTTAGCAGTCTTAATGATTGGAGCTTCAAACTTAGTTACTTCTTTATTTTCTGATTCTTTAGCTAGCACAGTAGAACAAAATAATGCTATGAAAGCGATTGAAATAAATTTCATGAATTTACCATTTTACCCTTTAATCTATAAAATATTCAAATTAATTTTAGAAGTTGCACAAGTTACCTCCTAATAGATTAAGCTCTATCTATGTTTCAAAAAATCCTTCTAAAATTAGTCTTTTTTATTTAAGCACCACTACACAATTTGCCTATTTGATTATAAAAAGTAAGGGTTTTATTACATTTTCCAGTCATGACTCTCCATTTGGCAGAATACTTAGATAAGTGTGAGATCAAAAAAACTGGTGTGTGATGAAAAAGTTTACTCTTATCGAATTATTGGTGGTTGTAGCCATCCTAGGTATCTTAGCAAGTCTTCTACTTCCTTCTCTTGGCAATGCCCGTGAAAAAGGCCGCCAGGCAGTATGTTTGAGCAATGCCAGACAAATAAGTTTGGCAACTCAGATGTATATCAATGATAATAATGGCAAAGCGCCAATGGATGACCTTATTGATCATAATACGCGATGGTTCGACTTGCTTTCCCCAGATTACTTGATGGCTCCAAAAACTGCAGGCTGGTCACCGGATGTTGCACATTGCCCTTCTGGAATGGAGATTACAGCTAATTGGCAAGCGACAATTGCTATGAATTCCAAGATTACAGGAAAAAACCAGAATGGCGATTCTGGAGCATGGACAGCTAACAGAATTCCTATTCACAGTGCTGTTAATCCATCGGAAACTTGTTTGATGATAGACTCTGCCTACAACTGGCGCAGTAACAGTAATGGAAACATGACTCTCGAAAGAGTCTTAGAAGAAACACAAGAATCTCGTGTTGCTCGTCATCTTGATAAAGCTAATGTCATTCGACTGGACGGAAGTGGAGTGAGTAAATCTGCTCAGTTTCTTTTAACAACGAATAACTGGAATAACCCTTTCTGGCATCCAGAAAAGTAACTACCTTGTCAAAATGTCACTAATATCATTTATAGTCGGCCATTGAGTAACATTAGAGTACTCTAAACGTAAGAACGCTTCAGAGCTCTTAACTAACTTCATGCTATTATCAATCTTGAGTACATTCCATGCTTTAAAATACTTCTTGTGTGCAGTTCTAGTCTTTGAGATAAAGCTATCTATGAAGAAAATTTGATTATTTTCATACTTAGGTAAAACCCAATTATTGGCATAGCGTCCTTGGATCGGTAGAAAGTTATAGCTTGACCTTGAACGACTTTCTCCTTTTCTCTTTACTATTTCACCATCCTGAGTGTTAAATATTTCAGAATAGATGGTCTGATGCCTTACAGTATATCCAACGGTTCCTGCCTGATAATCCTCTTTTACAAAAGGTGGCTGTAATGATTCCACATTCATTTGTGGACAAAAAAGTACACCTACGGTCACATACTCTTGCTTTGCCAAGACACCGTGATTGTAATGATTTTTACCTTCTTTGATTGTATAAGAGTTATAAGGTTTACTATCATTGGTTTCTGGAAAATGCATGTCATTATTTTTGGCAAACATCAAAGCGCCTTTGCCATTTTGACTGATATTTGAAGCGCAAACAGCAATTCTAGCCATATATCGGGCTTTACTTAATGAAGGTAAAAGTAAGGTTAAAAGAATTGCGATAATCGCTATGACGACTAAAAGCTCCATTAAGGTAAAAATATTTTTTTTCATCAACACACTCTCCGGGTTAGTTATTATGCCTAATCGGAGTGCTTCTTAAGAAGTTGACACAAAAATAAAAATTTATTTAGATTTTAACCCTACTGTATTAACTGCAATGACTTTGTAGTCGTGTGATTTCCCTGCTTGTTGCTTATTATCTGTGTACTTCATTTCTACCAAGGGAAATGCTGGAGTATCACTATACTGAAGCCCTTGAAACAAGGCTCTACCAAAGCGGTTTTTCGGGCCTTCAACTTTTGCTAAAAACTTGCCATCTCGGTGAATGATAAAATGTGAAATACCGCTTTCTACATCTGCATCCGCATCCCATGTCACTACTTTACCTTTTACTTGAATATTAGTTGGTGAAGGAGGTGCTGTTTTATCTGGAATTGAAGTATCTTTTACGAAATGCTCCCATGCTTCTGCAACGCTTTTATTATGCAACCAGGAAGCCTTTGATTTATCGCCTTTAAACTTAGCTTCTGGGACTGCTTTCTTTGCTAGAAATGGAGCTAGATAAGCTTGATCTGTAGGCATCTCTTTAAGCTTCCCTCCTGAAGAATCCGGTAATCGTAAAGATAAACAAGAATCAAGCCAATTAATAGCCATATATCTAGAGTTTCCACATTCATGAGCTGTCAATGGATCAATGGCTACACCAACTAAAGCGCCCTTTCCTCTCATCATCGTCAAGTAAGTTTCATTTGCCGGCCAAACTCTTGCAAAGCGTCCTTTTTTATCGGTCACACCTTCTTTAGTTCCCGGGTTACACATAATTGGAACTTTGAGGACTGCTGATGGGATCTCATTATAAGCTTTAATTTGAGGCCTATCTAGATTTGCTTTTAAAAGTGGAACTCCCGAACGCAGCCAAGTTGCAGCAACTTTTTCAGGGTGAAGCATTGTCATTCCTCCTGCCCAGTGACCACCTCCACTGTGTCCCCAAAGAGCCCAGGGAATTTCCGTCAATTCAGGATGCCCAGACATTTTACCAAGATCTTTTAGTGCTTTTCGGAAAGCTGCATCAGAGCCGTTTCGAGGATCACACCATAGCTGACAATCAGCTTTTTGTGGTTGCTCATAGGATGGCGACATTAAAGCACAATCATATTTTTTAGCTAAAGCCTGCCAATGAAGATCCCAGGCTCCTGTAAGTCCAGATTTACAAGACCCTTCACCACAGCCATGCTGATGAACAATTATCCCTCTCAGCTTACCAACTTTAGGTGGAATCCAAATTGTATACTTTACAGGGAAACTAAGCTCACCCTTTTTAGTAGAGGCTTCATAGCGGACTCGATAGTAAGGAGATTCCGCTTCAGGAAACTTATCATATGGGGCATTTTGGGAAAGAACGGATAAAACCAGTAGAAAGAAAACAGTCACAGATTTCATAATAATACTCACATTTACACATAAAATAAAAATTATTTCGAAGCTGTATATTCAGAAAGAATATTATAAGCACTTTTTATTATGAAATCTGCAAAAAGAACTGAATTACTTAGATAGGTATTCCTGAACAGCCTTGTTCATTTTTTCTTTAATAGCAGCGTATTCTGGATTCTTCGCTAAGTTCTTCCATTCGTGTGGATCTTTGTCATGATCGTAAAGTTCTTCAGAACCATCTTCGTAACGAATATAACGGTAGCGCTCACTTTGAGCCGCAATGTTTTGAGGACCATAACTTATAAAAGCGACATCTCTTTTGGCTTCAGATTGTTTCAACAAAGGTAAAATTGACTGCCCTTCAAGATGTTTTGGTTTAGAGATTCCTGCAAACTCACATAAAGTCGGATAGAGGTCAACATGCGATATAGGTTGATTATTTACTGTACCCGCCTTAGCTGTTCCTGGAGCAAAAACAATATATGGAACTCGAGTTGTATTCCGCCATATTGCAGCCTTGCACCAATGTTCTTTTTCACCCAGATTCCAACCATGATCACCTGTCAAAATAATGACCGTATCATTTCCACGCGGGTTTTTCTTAAGAGCTTCTAACAAAAGGCCAATTTGAGTATCGGCATAATTAATACAGGCCAAATAAGACTGCACCATATATTTCCATTCATCTTTTCCTCCCAGATGGAGTATATGCTCATGAACAGTTCTTGGCTTAAAAAGGTTTTTGTGCGCATTGGAGCGAGCTAAGGCTTTACCGTATGGTGGTAAATCTGCCAGGTCATCAGACTCTGGAATTTCAGGGAGTTTAATTGATTCCAGTGGGAATTTTTCAAAATACTCTTTTGGCGCATTAAAAGGACGGTGTGGTCTATAAATTCCCACAGTCATTAGAAGTGGTTCATCTGTTACTTTATTCCATTCACCGATCGCCCACTGAGCTACCTTATAATCGCCAGTCTGAGAATCTTTAACATTCTGTGGGCCACCTTCTCCCCAGAGGTTGACTCTCTTGTTGGTGAATTCTTTAACTTCCTTTGGGCGATTAAAAACACTGTCAACACCTTTGATATTTCCATGAGCAACTTTTCCTCCGCTTACAACGCGGTAATTCTGCTTCATAAAATGCTTGTGAAAATCAATCGGATCTTTAGGGGGATTCTTTGAGGTTATTCCTTTAAGAGGCTGATCTTGAAAGAATGGCATTTTTTTAGGTACATTAAAGTACCTACCTGTGCTTCTAGGATAAAGCCCTTGTAGGAAACTAGTTCTCGAAGGTCCACATTGCGGGGCATTGCAATGGGCGTTAGTAAATAAAACGCCTCGAGACGCCAGGGAATCAATATTTGGGGTCTTTGTTTGTGGGTGTCCACCCATGACTCCAACCCAGTCATTTAAGTCATCAACAATAATAAAAACGATATCAGTTTTTTTACTATTATCAGCAAATAAGCTTACACAAATACTAAGCATTATTAGTAATGATTTATACATAACATCTCACTTTTAAACTTTCACAAACAGGACTTAGTTTCTTAATACTAAAAGGTGACTGCGCAATGCAATAGCTGCCGATTATATTATAATCTTTGACTATTTCATAATATCTGACTAAACTTCTTCTCGAACCTCTTCAACTTTGTAAAACTTAATGAATGAGAAAAATCGAGTTTCGATGATCATTAATAAACAACTTTATGCATTTTTTAATGTCACGTAAAGACTTTTTCACATAATTAATTTCACCTTTTTGCATACAACTTACTGGCAAAACTTAAGTTTACGGTGGATTTTTAAAGCTCTAAAATTAACGATGTTGAGTGCTTGTCTATGAAAATAACCATTTCCTTATTTCTAATTTTTCTTTTAAATCTTAGCTTGTTTGCGAAAGATCCCATTACCGACGGAGAAACGGACCCTGTGATGCTTGATCTGGATCCTTACATGATTGAGGCTTTAAGAAGCAACAAGTTCGAAGGCCGCTTTGGTAAGAAAGGAAGTATTATCCAGTTAATGAAAGAACATAAATTTCAGGAACTGATCAAAAAGCATGACTTAAAATTATTTAATGGCCCTATGCTTGGATCAATTGCAGCAACATCGGCAAAAGTATGGATTCGTACTGCTGGCCCAGCCACTTTCTATATTAAAGTTGGAAACCTAAAATCAAAAGAAGTCAAAACTACCGAAGCTTCTGACTTTACTGGAGTTGCTTTAATTGAAGGATTAAAACCCTACTCTGAGCACAAATACAGCGTTGTTATTGACGGCAAGGAAATTAGCAAAGACTACTTTAAGTTCACTACAGCGCCTAAAGCTGGACAGCCTGCTAAACTGTCAATCACTTTTGGATCTGGTTCAAGATACGTTCCTAAAAATGAAGGTATCTGGAGAACAATGACTACATTCAAACCTATGGCTTATCTCGGCCTTGGAGACAATGTTTACATCGATGTTCCAAAACACCAAAATGTTCAACGCCTTCATTATTATCGCCGTATGCTGCGTCAGGAGTACAGAGAAATAATTGCCAGTAGTGGAATCTACGCAGTTTGGGATGACCACGATTTATATGCCAACGACTCTGAAGGTGGTTATGGTATAAATACGGTGCCACATAAAATGCCAAACTTTAAAGTATTTGAGCAAAACTGGAATAACCCATTTAATGGTCTGAAACCAGAAGCTCCTGGTACTTTCTTTAATTTTAGATTAGGCGATGTCGAAGTTTTCATGACTGATGGTCGCTTTTACCGCTACGGACCAAACACAAGTAAAAAAGACAAAAATAAAAAGCCTCACACAATGCTTGGTCCTCATCAGAAAAAATGGCTTCTAGAAGTTCTTAAAAAATCGACAGCGAAGTTCAAAGTTATTGCTTCTGGCACTATGTGGCATGCTGATGCGGATAAAGGTGGTTACGACTCTTGGGCTGGTCCTAAATCACCATACCAAAAAGAGCGTGATGAGATTTTTGATTTCATAAACAAAGAAAAAATTGACGGTGTTGTTCTTATTTCTGGAGACCGTCATAGAACTGATATCTGGAAAACAGATAGAAAGAACGGTTACCCTCTTTATGAATTCCTAAGTGCTAAGTTAACAAACATGCACAGTCACAAAGCTCGCAAAGAAGCTGTCTGGTCATATGCAAAGAAAGAAGATCGTTTTTGGGGACAACTCGATTTCGATACAACTGGGGCAGAGCCAGTGGTTACGTTCAAAGCTATTAATCAGAAAGGTAAAGTTCTTAAAGCTTTTCCACTCAAACTAAGCCAACTTAGCCACAAGTAAGAATTTGATTGCCGTGTTCGGCACGGCAATCCATTTTTAATTCCCTAACATCTGTGTCCAGAGTCTACCATGACTTCCAAGTCCGACTCTGTTTTTATTACTAAACATGTTCTTAAAGTGACCTGGACTTAGGTACCAGCCTCTATTGGCTTTGAGTGAACTATTCATGCCTTTGGCTATATTTTCACCTCCAGCTGTAGTTCCAAAATTACGCGCTCTATCCCAAGGACTTTTCTTACCTGGAATTGGCGACTCATGAGCAAAAAAGTTCTTTTCATTCATATCTTTTGAGTGATCTGTCGAACAGTCACAAAGCTTTTTATCTGTAGCTAGAGCATTCTTACCGAAGATTAACCTCATGACATTTAAATCTCTGATGCCAATCTTTATATCCATCGGAATATCAGCCAATTCATTATTAGCCATAATTTTCTGACTATTTTTATCAGCGAAGGTGATACTACGGCTTAGAATAAAGTTCTCTTTTGTTCTTAGATCTGCCGATTCAGCATCCTGAAACTCTGAGATGATGGTCATTAGCCCGTTTACCTGCTTTCTAAGAAGAGCTAAATCGGGATTACTTTGAAGAACCTCACTAGTAGAAAAGAGAATGATTCCTTTGACTGTACTCATGTGAGACCAAGAGGCTTTTGTCGTATCGTAATTAACATTGGCGAAAACTTTTTTGGCTTCTGCTATATTCTCTTTAATCTCTTTCTCATTTTCTTTGTAAACTTTTTCCTGAAGCTTAAGGCTCGCATCTGCAAATTTCTTTATGTAAGAATCTAAGTCATTCTTTACTCGACCTTCAAAGAATTTAACAATGGTATCACTACCCTTTGTGCCTTTGTAGACTTTCAAATCTTGAAGAATAGCCGACCACAGTTCTGGCCTTTTCTCAGCCATTGAAAATATTCTTAAACTCACATCAAGAGATTTCTTTTGCTGCATGGTCAAGTTTTTATTTTCAGCCCCTACTAAAGGCAACAATAAAATGAAACTAAGTAAGATGGTTTTCTGTATCATTTGCCAAATACCTGTGTCCAATGTTTTGAGTAATAGCCTACACCAATCCGCTTCCAGGGACCGAAGTAATGCTTTGCGTTTTTGTATCTCTTCAAATAGGCTTTATTGAGCTTAATTACATCATTGGTTCCACGGCCAATTATCTGTTCTGATGCCGTGGTTCTTAACTTTGTAGCTCGATCTTTTAAAGTTTTTTGGCCTTCTGTAGGTGATTCATGAGCCAAGAAATTATTATCTTTCATATCTTTAGAATGTTTAAATGCCACAACATTTAGCTTCGGATCTATAAGCAATGGTGGTTGATTTCTCAAAACTCTGATTAGATTGATTTGGTATACAGCTGCAGAAACTTGAAATGGCATTGACGATAGCTTCTGAAAGTTTGCTAAAGCTACTTTATTCTTGATCAACAAAGGGCAAACTGAAGCTTTGGCAATGAATTCCATAGTAGCAAAGTCCGCAGGTTCGTTCTGGTCGTCAAACTTCAACAATGTCTTACCTATTTTCCCTACCATTGACCTGGCTTGCTTTACATCCTCTCCCCAGCTTATGTCGGAGGGAATCATAGAGTTCATCAGTTTATCTAGTTTAGCTGCAACTTCTGAGGTATTTTCTTCACTTAGTTCTTTAATCGTTCTCAATGAATTTAGGTCAGTGGTCAAGGCTTCTTTATTTTCATCTAGCTTTTGTTTAATCTGAGCATAAGCTTGTTTACGGCAAAGATTTATCAAAGATGAGCCTCGCAATTGAAACTCTTTTCTTAATCCAGCAAGAATTAGAGGCTTCGCTTCTTCATCTGATATTTGTTCGATTTGTTTTAAAATTGCTTCAGGTACTGCAGAAGAATCTGGACAAGCCCTTAAAATCTTCATATAGTCTGTAACTTTGCTTTTTAGTTCCCTATCGATAGCAAAGCTATGCATTTCACATATGAGAATTATCAGAAAAAGAAATTTCATTAATCTACACTTTCCTTAGTTTTCTAAATAAACACCAATGCAGAACATTTTAAAGTTAGAGATATAAAATCCTTCTCTGGCATGGTTTGATGAAATCATAAATATTAAACAAATCTGTTAAGATTTTTTTGTATACTCGGTTAATGAGCTCAAAATTCAGGAGTTCTTTATGCTTGTAAATCGCATAGTTATTTTATTGGTTATTTTCACTTTCTTATCTTGTGTTCAAAAGCAAAATACAGAAACCAAAGAATTCAAAACTCATGTTAAAACACAGAAAAAACCATGGTCACACCTAAAGTTTCGCAATAATCCCGACAATTTTCAATTCGCTATCGTAAGTGATAGAACTGGTGGTATGAGACCTGGAGTATTTCCTAAAGCATTGAAAAAACTTAACCTTCTAGAACCTGAATTTGTAATAACTGTTGGCGACCTTATTGCTGCAAACCGCCACACTAAAGACGAGAAAACTGCCCATAAGATGTGGGACGAAGTTGAAGATTTTGTAAGTTATCTTGACATGCCATTTTTCTATCTTGCCGGAAATCACGATAATGGTTCCCCACTACTTACAAAAGTATGGAAAGAACGTTTTGGTGTTGAGTATTATCACTTCTTATACAAAGACGTTTTATTTATGTGCTTAAATGCTCAAGACAATGAATCTTTTTCTGCCGTGATGGAAAAGGAACAGCTCGAGTGGGCACAAAAAGTAATTAATGAAAACCAAGATGTTCGTTGGACTTTTATTTTTATTCATCAACCTGTCTGGATGTATGA
>Ga0075480_10000727_pt1 | contig 19740 bp, 26 predicted proteins | sample DEB08_DNA_7_FD_81590 | JGI IMG/M metagenome (GOLD analysis project Ga0075480, IMG submission 81590) | Aqueous microbial communities from the Delaware River and Bay under freshwater to marine salinity gradient to study organic matter... | ecosystem: Environmental > Aquatic > Marine > Coastal ... | reverse complement strand
CCCATCGCTTTCATTTTGCCCGGAGATCCCGCAGTGTCCACACGATTGCCCTCCTTGTCAAAATACAGAACTGCGTATCTCTTCTTGGTGATGAACAATCCCTTGGACGCCACCAATTCCCTTCCCGCCGCGATCACTTCGCCTCGTGATTTGGGACAATGGAATGCCCTAGTCATAAACGCAGTGAATGATCCATTCACCTCATCTGCTATCCGGTCATAGAGGGCAACGATGTTCTCTCGTTCCCATGGTATCTGTCCTGCCGCAATTTCTTTTTGTAAGGGTTTGTATGCTGAGAAATACACAGAATCTGTATCTCCATATATGATGGAATCACCACGATGATCATATGCTCCAGTTATGACCTCATTGGCTTTTGCCGCCATGTGCCGAGTGATACATCGACCCGTCAGTGTGACCGACTGTCCGATACGCATATCGAAGAATCTACAACCTGGATTAAGAATAGCACCATACAGCGAGTTTAGATTAATTTTTTTAACTAGTTGTCTTTTATCCCAAAACTCTCTTTCGATTTCATTATCTCCACACTCTCGCATCTTCTTTTGCATTTCTTTTCTTTCAGCATACCAACGTTTTAATAGTCCTGGTATTATGGCTTCGAATTCATATGTAAAAATTGTACCATTGGCCGACAGCATCCATTGATTGTTACCATCAAATATGATGTCATAGAGTTGAGCCGCTGACATTTTGACAGACGTGTCGTCTTCCCAATCAACAATTATCTCTGTGCCTTTTTCTTGATTCATCACAGCCTGATATTCCCAACTGCCGAACTGATTGTCCCACGCCGACGCGAAAGATTTTTTCTGGTGTATTGCCCTGTTGACTTCTGCCGATGTTATGACCGGTCTTATCTGTCCCACGATGCTCTCCGGTCCCATGTTGAGGGCACGAATAACAGATGGGTATAGTGAGTTAATATCACAACTGCCTATCCAATCGTGTAGTCCGGTCTTGGGAGTAGCCACGTAGGCACCCGCCGCTTGAAAAGATTCACCCTCTGCTCGTTTCACTCTGCCCGGCACTATCATACCACGCCTATGTGCTTCGTTCACAATGGCCTGTTCCGTAACTGCCACGGCCCCCATTGTGGTCTGTAGCAACACAGTGTTCTGATGTGCAATCTCGTTGGCCAATTCAATAAATTTTAATTTCTTTTCCAATTTGGCTAGTAGTGCAGTATCCTGTCTGTTGTATTCAATGAACAAGCCAAAATCGTTGTTGTAGAGAGCATCCAGTGATCCCTCATATACTGTTTTCTTTTCACCCAACTCCCACTCACCTATGGCATCTAATCTGTATGAATGTCTCTCCTCGTAGGTGTATTTTCTGTAAAGTTCTAAAAGATCTAAATGTACCCTACCAATTAAATCATAACTGATCTGTTCTCGACCGTATTTTTCGTATGTTCTCTTCTTGGGCTTCTCACCCCAAAAGCACAATCGTCGTGTGTCATCAGAACTCAACACTTTCTGAATCCTTCCCACAGTGTAGGGAATATCGTATCCTTCTGAGTTCCAACCTGACAGTATGTCGGCATCTTCGATCAGTGTGAGGAAAGCATCCAACATGGCAGATTCTTTTTCAAACAGCATCACATTCTCAAATCTTTCTGTGGCCATTTTTGCACCAGCCATGTTCAGAGTTTTGGGAGGCACAGCGAATGTCACTAATTGATCGGTCCAACTGAGATAACAAGTTATGGCTGTGATGGGCATGAATGGATCGTCTGTGGTGGAATATCCACGCTGTGGATCAAAGTCTACCTCGATGTCAAAGAACACTACATTTAACTTAGGAGCATCCTTGCCCAGATAGTTTTCTTCCAGGCAACGGAACACAGGATTGATATCCTGCTCATATAATTTTTTATTGCTTCTTATTTTTTGTTCTTTGATGAAATCTTTAAAAGTGGAACACTGGATCTTTTGTAGTTTCTCTCCATATATACTTCTGTGTTTGCCTCGACTATCGGGATAATAAAATATATATCGAGCATCATATTCCACGAACTTACGCTCGCCCTTGCTGTTCCTCTCCACAACATAGACTCTATCTTGATCTCTTTTATAGTATGCGTCTATATAACTCATTTAAAAAAATACCCTAAAGTGTCCTATTATGTTCATTATAGTAAACCATGATGCCAGAACGCAAGTCCAAATTATTCTTCTCCTATAGGCGGCAACCGCCAGGGTGCTAGAACCCATAAGATACAACGGAAAAACTAAACGCATATCCGGATCCGGGGAGGTAAATGTTAATAAAAAAGATCCTGCTATTGTTACCGAAACTGAAAATACTTCTAAGTAGAAAGCAACTTTATCTGTTTTAAAACTTGTTACCCAAAATTCTTTGAGTATTTTATACACTAAATCTTACCAGCGGCCGCCAATATAGAATCTAACAGGTCCATATCATCTGCAACATTTTTGTAAGTGTCCTTGTGTGCTATTGTGATTGCTTTGTTAATGATTCCAGGTTTGATTTCTAGTTCTTCGGCCACGGCTTTTACCGTGTCTCTCAACCCACTCCTAAGATCGTCCACTTCGCCTAATACCTGTGATCCTTCTCTTATTAATTGAATAAGTTTTTGTTTTTCTGCTTCGTTAAAGTTTCTTGTTGACATTTTGTCTCCTATCTTTTGTTGTATTATATTATAGATCTTTCAAATAATCAAATATTTTCTTGCTAATCAACCTGCAGGTTTCTTTGCCAAAATGAAACCCATCTCTTCCTGTATCTAATTTATCGTATATTATCACATCTTTGTTTATCTCGGTAATAGAATTTTTTAAAACATAGAGCAATTCTGTTGAATTATATGTATATCCTTTTTCGTTTACTAATGCATTTGGTATTATTGAGTTTATCAGATTTGGAAAAGCATTATTCGAATTAATAAAATTCTTTTTAAAATTTAACAGGTCGTTTTGATGATTGTTTTCTAAATGATGTACGTTTTTACCATCATGATATCTTCTTGCGAAAAAACTCCACATAACAACGATATTTTTTGGTTTATATTCTCTAGAAATATATTCTATTCTTTCGCACATTCTATCATTGCTACATCCGTCTTCTGAACAATTTATAAAACTACTGTTAGAAATTTGTTCGAGTTGCCTAACCCATGTATGGTGCATATGTTGTCCTATGCCCACAGAATAACTGTCACCAATTGCCCAGTTTTTATTGTTTAAATCGTTAGGCCATTCTCGATCACGAAATCCGTTTGAATTAAATTCGTATGTTATGTCTTCATGATTTTTAAATTTATTTTTGTCCACACATTGAGATAGAGTGTCCATGCCTATTTCGTTAACCCTTGCACCGATGTGCTTGGTTAGGAACAGTTTATCACCATGGTAATTCTTTTTCTTGCCAGTAATCATAACTCTTACAACTTCCGTCTATCATATTGTGTTTTGTTAAAAAATCGTCGTATTCTTTTTGACACTCCTTATAGTTAAGCACAACTTTCTTTTTCAATTCCAACGAGGTATTTTTTATAGGAAGTGTACGTGTTAAAATTTCTGCTCCTTCCATCTCTTTGAAATACTTTCTAATGTGTACAAATTTTTTAAACTTGTCATCTTTATAGTGTTTTTCTATGTCGTTGTTGTCGATATAATCTTGTAGCATATCATATTCGAACTTAATAAATTCGTTCAACGTTATTCCAAATTGATCTCGCCACACATTATTTTTGCCAGTAAGATGTTGTAAAACTTTATCGGCATCGTTGACTATGTCCTCGTACCATACTTTTTTATAACTTTCAAAAAATTCATCCAGCCAAAAAAGATAGGATATGTAATGATCACACTTGGTGCGGAAAAAATTAATATCTACACTTTTTGGTTGTTGTACTTTTTTCTTGTCTTCTATCGAATATGCGTTTGTTATCGCAGTTTTATTCCTTATGCTCCAACTCAAAGCATATTCAAATACATTTTTCCTAAAACAGGCAATTTTCGTATCAAAAAAATCATTGCAGAACTTGTAAAATTCTTGTTTATCTTCTTCCGGGTGTAATCTATTGTCTCTGGGGGCACAGACGGCTATGATGTCTTCGTTTGTTTTTTCTAATATATTCTGTATTTCTTTTAGACTTTGTGGATTTCCCTTCGGCGCCAGTTCTTTTTTTATTCCGCCTGTATCGTACCATTGCATACCTGTTTGTATTTCTTGAATGTTTTTTACAGGAGTGCCACTCAGCCTATATTTGGCGGTCATCGTTCTTTGCAAGAAGGTCGATCCTACACCATCAGGTGTTAAAATTAAAGTTTTTATCATTTAACTCCTCTACCAATAATTTTGATATTGTTTCATGTCCCTTTCTTGTGGGATGCCAACTATAGGGATTTAAAAATTCTTTGTATATTCCAGTACGCACACGTGGATCGGCATAGTTGTCGTCAAGATTGGATTGGAAAAAATGTTTTGTGTCGTATTCGCCGGATAGGATAGACAGCAAATCTCTTTTTGGATACTGACCAAATAAAAAATACTCACTGATATCATTCCAGTGTTCCATGTAATCGTTGTGATTGAAGATGTCATAAAAATAGATATTGGCACCGAGCATTTTAAACTTGTTGATCATTTCTTTGATTTTTTCAACAAGTTTTTTTATTTCCTTGGTATGATCAAACGACATGAGATATTCTTTTCCTATTTTCTTGTCCGCGTATTGAAAATTAAACCATGATTTTGTTTTTTCGTCCCATATTTCATTACGATATAAACTTGTGACACCCCATAAAACCAAATGATTATCCAGTCGTTTATTGTTAGATTCCAAGAACTCTGATGCTAATCTAAATTGTCTTTGATTACTACTACCTTGACTAGCAAAATTTAAGTTATCTGCTTGATAAAAATCGGATAAAAATGTTCTAAAACTGTTTGAATCGCAGAGTGTTTTCACGAAACGAATTTGTTCGTATTGGGTTGAATTTAATTCTTTTCGATAACCCGCACCCACTCCGTAGACCCAACTGTCTCCGAAGGTTACCAGATGCCTCATGTTACTCCATATAATTGGAGCCAGGACCCGTACTCCATTCTCTATACTTTTGTATATTTTCTAGATCGGATCTTTGTCTTAGTACAGTGAGTTCGTTTGCGAAATGCAGTTCTACATTTTTTTCTAACGCCAATTCTAATATTTCGTCTCTCCATTCTTTGTTGTCGGGAAGACAAAACAAACTTGTTAGAATTATGCCTTTTGGTTTTTCGTTAATGAAACTTCTGAGATTTGGCAACCAGTCCAGGTATTCGTTTTCAAACTGATAATCACTTATGTTTATGTTTTTCTGTTTACAATAACTATCTGTGATTGCTCTTTGCATGGGCAACGGAAGACTATAACTAAATTTACTATTCCAACCTGCATACGTTACAAAGTTTTCATCTCCTTTGTATTTTTCTTCTTTGACATAGTCTCCTGGTAATCTAAAATATCCACCTGGGAATTTTCTATGATAAGGCTTGTCCTTCAACAATATTCTTAGGTCCATACTAAAACGTGTTATGTCTGTTTCGTTGTTTACGTTTCCGTGTATACACTCTTGATTGAAGAGCCAACTTTGTCCCGGGACCAGTTCAATGGGAAAACTATATTTTAAACTTTCGTTTTGTATTCTTTCAAAATCCCATTTTTCGTCTAGACATTGTTTTGTAAGTTTTCTGCTTATTTCTAGATCTAGCATTTGCATAGAATTACTGCCCCAGCATTTTGTTATTGGTGTCCATATGGTTCTCAATCCCTTGCCATTTCCCACCCATATGCCCTGATGAAAACTCAAAAGTCTTCCAGATGCCAGTTGATTTGGTATCACCGCTCTAAGTACACCATATCTTTGTATTAGGTATTCTTGGTGATCGATCAACGGTGACACATATTTTTTAATAAATTTATCCACCATCTCCATGAACTCAACTCTGTCACAACTCTTTTCGACGTGTTTTTGTATTTTAAAAAGTGTAGAAGCATCCACCTGCTCGTGTATTTTTTCTAGTTCCTTTAGATCCGGAAATATTTCTTTAATGACTTTTTCAACATACGTTCTCAAGTCAAAATCCTTGATATCATAATCAAGCACATTGTTGTTAAAATTTTTATATTCCATTTTTTTCTCTCCAGTATTTAATTGTTAAATCTAACCCATCACTTAAATTGACTCTGGGTTTCCATCCAACATCTCTTGTTAACAATGTATGATCACTGTTTAACCAATAGATTTCACCTGGTCTTTCGGGTCTGGTATCCCAATTAATTTTACCATTCCATCCTATTTTTTTTGCTATTAAATCTGCGTATTTTTCTATCTGTATGACGTTGTTGGGTCCTAGGGTGTATATTTTACCAATAATGTTATTGTTACCGTGATTAATTACGGCCATCCATGCATCTAATAGGTCGTCTATGTAAATGAAATTCCTATAAGGTTTTGCGTATCCTAGATTTACTTCATCTTTATTGTTTAACATTTGATTTATTATTGTTTCTGTAACAAAAAAATCATTTTGTTTTCTTCCGTATGCATTGGTCTGTCTTATCGCAGTAAAAGGAAAATTATAACTTCTGTGCATATATTCGAGATATTTTTCACACCCATATTTGGCAACGGCATAAGGTGCATTTGGGTTTGGCTGTGTGTGTTCATCAAACACTTCCACCTTGTTTGTGCTACCGTTTATCTTTATCTCATCGCTGATAGGTTGCCAACCGTACACTTCCATGGTCGAAGCAAAAATAAAGTTTTTTAAATTTTTACAATGTTTGAAACAGGACTCTATGAGATTAATAGTGCCCACGTAGTTGATTTCTTGAAAAGGTATTTGCTCATAAAAACTTTGTTCGACTTCGGTCCTTGCCGCTAAATGTATTACCAGTTCCGGTTGGAAGTTTTTAATTTGTTCTTCTACTTTACCATGATCGCGAAGATCGTGATTTAGGGTTTCTATCTCGTGTCCTACTAATCTAGAGATCAGGTGAGAACCAATGAATCCATCGTGTCCGGTTATGAATACCTTCATGCCAATATTTAAGTGTATTAAGATTTCGGTGGGTTAATTTAGGTTTTGTTGTGTTTGTGTACGATGTAGGTATCTTTATCAGGATTGTATTCTACTTTTTCACCGGTCAGCATTTGCCAAACTCGTGCCAGAATGCGTGGATCATGTTCCGTTTTCCCCATACCGGTTTGTGGTTCTCGTATTTTGTCTGCTAGAATATTGTAAAAACTCTGTCTTTTTGCAACAAGGTCACCTTCGGATATGTCACGTGATTCATTTTTGGCATCCTGCTGAGCCAATTTCTGTTGAACAAATTTAAACAGTTTGACAGCAAAATCTTTGTCTTCTTTTTCCTCTGGTGTTTTTGCTGGCTTGTCCTGTATCTGTTTTTCTATCTGAACCATTTTCATATTCAGATATTTCATTAGATCCATTTGAAAGTTCTTATCAATATCCACAACATCTTCAACTGTGGCCAGTAATTCATAATAATCTAATTTTTCATTCAAATGATCCAGGGCAATTTCCATTGCTGTGTTGAAATCTGTGGTGTGTTCTGCTTCCACTTTGACGCCCTGTCTTAATTTTTCGATGATAGTTTTTGTGCTGACTCCGTACTTGTTTGCTAGTTCTGGCACTGTGGGTGTAGGCACGTCTAAATTTTTTTCTATAATACTATTAGGATTAGGATTTGCAGGACCCGGTCTAACAGGTTCGGTATCTTCTCCCATCATGTGTACAGGTTCTTTTGTAAATTGATGAATTTTTTGAAGTCCTCTCGATCCGGCACTTCGAGGAGCATCTTTTTGTATACTAGAATCTACAGTTCCAGTCTGTTTGAGTTTTTGCATATCGTTTACATACTGCTTGTATGAAAACATAGGTGTATTAAGATCTGACATGATGCTATTATTTATTTAAAAATTTCTTAAGTTTTGATTCTAGGTCGTTCAATTTACTAGGTAGTTCTGTTTGTTTTCCACCAGAATTGTCTACGTCGAAAAAAAGATCACCAAATATTTCACGAAAACGAGGAACATTGCTTTTCACAATATTAAAATTTTTTTTCAAAATCTTTTCCGGAATACTTCTCTCTCGATTACGGTTACGTTTTATTGCTGTTTCTAAATCAGCATCCACATAAATCATAGCAGTATCGTAACCCAACGATTCTAGTTCTTGCTTGGCATCGGATATACCAATAAAAGATCTACCTGTAGTATCTATTAACATACCTAAATTTCCTTGTTGATAGATTCTCTTTTGTTTGCCCACTATCTGTTTGCTTCGCTGTCTCTCGATCTCCCTGGGTGTCTCTTCCTCCGGTGGCATCTTGAGGCTTAATTTTTTTTTGCGTAGCAGATGTTTGAAAGCGGCATCGGGATTGACCTGTTTCAGTCCAAAGAACACAGAAGCCAATTTACGTGCTATGAACGTCTTGCCAGCACCCGGCACGCCCGCGAAGAATATCGCCTTGTTCTGATATGGATCGAAACGACCCTCTATGATCTCAGTTATCCTCATAATCGTGATTGTGTATTCTTTTTCAAATCCCACACTTTTAAAGTTGGGTCTTTCCTTAACAGTGCCGCAATAAATCTACCCACGCCCATCACTATCTCACCATCCACCATGATGGAAGGTTTGGCCGTTGCGGCAGACATTTTCATATATTTCATATATCTATCTGGATTTTTGTCCAACTGTCTAACGGCATCATATTTCACATCTATATTCCAATTTTGATTTATACGATCAACAACTTCTTTGGGAGATCTGCTGATAGAATCTCGATTCATCTCTTTTTGTAATAGTGCTTGGACGGATACTGTTCGAGGCATAGCAGATTGTAGATCCAACCCATTGACAAAAGACAATCCATCTTCGCTGGGTTGTTTCAATACCCATTCATCGGCCATTTCATCCTGTAATGCCTGAGGCCATTTTTTGTTATTCATCACAGCGATGATATCGTCTCGTGATACTGGTGCTTCTGTGATCTCCGTGATACGCATATTGATATTTATCGGGGCTGGTCTTTGGGAAACGCCTGCTTGTGATCAAATTCATACACATTTAATCCCAATACCGAGTCACCCTCCCGTGGTTGTCTTATTCTCATGTGTCGACCTTGTTTTATACCGGCGTTCGCATTTTCTAACCGATTTTCTAGATCTTTATTATATGGAACCACGTGCAGTCTAGGGACTTTTTCGTTAATCACTAATAGATATATTCTAGGTTTGGCAATACTATAATAAAGTATCCTCGAATCCTTGATCGGTTCTTCGGTGGCATAGCCTTTAATCTTCTCATACAATAGGAATCCGAACCCTGCACTGAACAAGATCCACGGTGCTAGTATTATTATTAACCATGTCTTCGTGTTTATTTTATAGAGAGCATATATACTGATCAATGCCGTCATTATGATTCCCGACAATACTGCTATTTCTATCATCCTGGTTCTCCCGGAGTTGTTGTGTGGGGTATTGTATTATTTTTCATACCTACGGCACTTTCGTTACTGTTACCCATGTCGATCACTGTTCCGTTTTCGTTTACTGTGAATTTAACATAGTTTTGTATCTGTCCTTCTGCTGTAAACTGTTTTGTATCTTCATATAAAATACGATAAGGATTGATCTTCTCAACTTTAATAGTAACCGGTATAGGTTTTGTAAATATTTGATTACGAGCATAAAAATGAACAGACACATAATATTCTCCTGGCACAATACCTTTGATGGTAACGTGTTCTATATTTCTATTTAAAACTGTAACTACATCTCCAGATCTTATGATATCATTGGCCCAACCTAGATCATCTCGGTCGAGATTCATCAGTCCTGTTTCTTTAGATGAATATCCTACTTTGCTTTTGTCAGGACCCATAACCCAAAGATCGATATCCTGTGGACTGGTATGTGGCCAGGTTAGAGTGATCAGGAATTCCGCTTTCTTTTCAATGTCCGCTTTCTTGGCAACGGGGTTGATCAATAGGAAGGCCACTAGGAACAGGAACACGAAACCCACCAATATGTTGAACAGCAGGTCTACGAATGCTATGGTGCTCTTGTATCTATCCTTCGAGTACATTTTTACGATCCAATGAGTGCTCTAGATTAACCAGTTGTGATTTAATATAAAGTCCACACACCAAACCTACCAGGGTCGTATAGAGTGCTGTGCTCATACCCAGGGCCATGGATTTCAATGCTGACTGCAGACTGGCAGTGTCGCCCACATTGATGTTTCCGAATGCCGATCCCAACATCAGTAGGAATCCTATCACCGTGCCTATCATACCTATGGCCATGCAGGCCTCGGACAGGAACCAACCGATCTTGGTCATATATGCAACTCTACCTTTTTTGGGAGATAGATGCCATAATCCAATAGATACTGTGGATACCACCCATATGGAGAGTATCACTAAACTGAGTTTGGTCTGGTCGTTTGCCCATAGTTGTTCCAGGGCACCAAAATAACCTGCGATTGCCAGGGATAACGACTGCAGAATTACGATGACCCACCAACGAATAAAACTGCCTTTAGCCGATGATAGCATAGCAATATTTATTATTCTTTAATGCCTAGAATATTTGCTAATTGTTTTCCGCTGAGATCTGGTTTTGGTGCATTTCGTTTCATATGATACCCAGATCCCGTTCGTATATGAATTTTTGGATCGTATGTGCTGTATTCTTCTCTATGATGATAGTTTTTTTTATTTTTTCTTTTTTTTGGTTGCGACATTGATTGCCTTTCCTTTCCTTTCAGGATTGGGATCTTCACGTCGCTTTCTTCTCGCCGCACTGGCTCTCTTCTTCTTGCCTAATGCGTGTGCTTTGGCTTGTGGTAAACACTTGGGTTTGCCCTCGGAATCACTTCCCCTGGCACATGGTCCTTTGATTTTTCCATCCGGACCAAACCTTACCCATTTCTGTTTAAACCATTTTCTGAGGTCTTCTGTAATGAATTCGTGTGCTCGCATTTACTTGCTCTTGCTTTTGCCCCAGTTGGCGGCGCCGACCTTCCTACATTTTGCTAGTGCCCCTGAGGCATATGCTGAAGGCCAAACTTTGTATCGAGATTTCACTTTATGGTAGCAGGCGTCTTTCTTGCCTTCTACTATCTCGTGGATCCTCATCCTATTTTCCTTGTTGATTGTTTTCAGACAGTTCGTCTGTGTATTCTACCTGCTCGTCGACCATATCTCCCATATAGCCTAGAATTTCGTCTCGGTCTCTCATTGTGTGGACCACAACTGAATCATATGAATCTTCCGATGGTTCGACATCGACCACTATGCTTCTGCCTTCCTGCTCTCCACTGTTCTTCATGATGGCTTTCTTAACCGCTTCGGCATCTGCGTCTGACACAGGATTTTCCTGATCAAAGTCGCCCATTAATCGTATTGTGTGTGCTCTGAATTCCGATTGTCCTTCATGACCGTGTGCCTCGTTGTGTTGCTTCAACGCTTGTTGTACCGCATCGTTCCGCGAAAGACCTTTTTCTAATTTTTCAATCTCATCATATGCCTTGGTCATATCCCCAGCATATTTTTTTGCGAGATCCTTTGCTTTTGAAACTAGAGACCAACCTTCTGTACCTTTGTCGTATTCTTTTTTATCATATTCTTTGACTGGCTCGTCTTCTGTTTTTTCTTTTTCAGCAATAAGTTCTTGTTCTACTTTTTCTGCGTCTGCGATGATTTCTTTAGTATCCTCAGTCTTGATGAGAATGCTTGATGATTCTTCGTTGTAAACTGCTTCATTGTCTGATATCGAGTTATAAAGTTCAACAAGATCTTTGTCTTCTGCTGTTTTGATATATTCTTTAATATCTTTTGATAACACTTCTCGGAATGCTTCTGACTCATAGGTCTGCTCTGCTTTTTGTTCTGCTTTTAGTTCGGCTAGTTTTGCTTCTAAATCTGCAATGGTATCTAATCTTTTAGAATCCTCTGTTACTTTTTTAGTTATTTGTTTTGAGAGCGAAACGTCCTGATCCGATTCTCTTATGGTCTTAGTGATTACCGACTCTGTTTTGTTATCATCTTTTAATATCGACTCTATTAACGCTTCTGCTTTTTTAGAAACTTTTGTTTCTGTATATTCTTTGATGCCCGCCAATTTAGCAATATCGGCCAGCGTGATGTCTTTGTCATCGAGTATTCTAGGCTCTTGACGTGCCGCTTCTAATAGTTGTTGACGCTCTGCTTCAGGTGATAGATTACTTAGATCTCGTAATCTTTTAATGATATCTAACCAATTATCTTCGTGTTTTTTTGCCATTCTATTATATTTATTATGATATTATCGTTATTGTGTATTCTTATATTAAGGTATTTTGTTATTTTTTACGACCTTGACAGTGGGCTCGCTGTGAAAAACCCTTGGGATTGGAGCAATTTATGGACTTTTTGTACTTTGCTGACCACCCCTCGCCCAATCGTTCGCCCATCATGTCCACTAATCTATTGGTGTAATGTACAGTTCGTGACTCGCCTGTGGTTTTAAGAGTGTTCATTCTCTTGATCAGTTCTTTTTTAAGTTCCGGATCCTTCGAGGTATTAGGGTCGTTCTGTATGGCCTGTAGTGCGGCCATTTTTTCTCGATAATCTTTTGATGGTTGTGCGATCTTGTCCATCACTTTTTTCTTGAATGGGGATAGATTGTATTCTTTTATGGGCATATACTGTTTGTATTTGTCCTGTAGGTACGTTATTTGATTTAGATCTTTGCCTGTGTCCATTCTCAATTTAGCACCTTTGATATCGTTATTGATCTCTTTGGCCAAATCCATGTTGCCTGAATTTTTTGCTTGGTCCAATGCTATGTTCATGGCCTGTATAACAGGCACCGAGTTATCGATAGCATTTATAACAGATCCAACACCTGCCAGACTGCCGATGATTATGCCCGCCGCGGCCATCTTCTTGACCCAATCTTTCAGGCCCTCGTCCAATATGTCTTCTTGAACGTGCCTCGAGTAGGGAGCCATCGCGGCCACTTGCTTGCCAAATCTCAACTCCTGCTGTCTTGCTAATTCTTTGGCTGGCTTTTTAAAAAAGTCTGCTCGTTTTTGAAAGAAGTGATTGATCTCTTCTGGACTCATGGCATCTAATTTTTGTTTGTGCTGTATCATAGAACTTGGCATACGAGATCCTTCCCTCATCTCTTTGGACAATTTCTTCTCCACTTCTTGTACTTTCCTCTTCATGATGTTCAGCATGCCTGGTTTGGTCTCTATGTCATCTATCTCCGTCTCTGTGGATAATATCTCGTCGATCTTTTTCTGTATGATCTGTGCGTGTTTCTGGTGTAGGTCACCGATGTCTTCTCTGTAGGGATTCATTCTCTGATAGTCTTCGTAGTGATACACAGCATCCAGATAATCCACTGCCTTGTTCATTTTGGTTTGAACCCAGGCCTCGATGTCATCACCCGGTCTTACCATGGTAGCAATCTTCATACAGTATTTGGCCGCGGCGTATAATTGTGATTTCGCCATGTGTCCCTCGCCTGCGTCTTCTGTGATCTCTTGACCTTCCAGATAGTGTCCCACTGTGGAGATGTAATTGGTTGCTAGATCGATTTTCTTTTGAACCCACGCTTCCACTTCTTGATCATTGTCAAATAGGTTGTGGATTTGAATAGCGTATTTGCCAGCACGTATGGTCTGTTTGATAAACATTGACGCTTCGTAAGTGTCTGGTTGTACAGGAGCATTGAGTTCGTTGATTTTCATACCAGTATTTAGTTAAACCCTATGTGTGTCAGTTCCGGATACTTTTGTTTTATCTTTCTTGCTGTCTGGTTCAATGCCATGATCGCCTGATTGAAATATCCTTCTGGTCTTCCACCACCGATCATTGTGGGTCCACCTGGTTCCTTGCTGACCGTTGGATCTTCGGGTTCTGATTGTTTTCCTATGTTTTTCTTAAGCCATTGTGTGGTTAGATTTATGAACTGATCTATGGGCATGGGAGAATCTTCCTCGAAGTCTGGGTTCATTCCCAGGGTGGATAAAACTTGTCTCATTGAGGCATTTGAAAAGTAAGGTCCCCGCACAGATTCGTCGTCTCTGTACCCATCACTGAAATTCCAGTAACCCGTTTTTTCGTCCTTGTAATAGGCGTTCATTGTTGCGCCTTCTTGTATCACTTCATTAATCTTCATTGCATTTTTTACATATACAGTGAGCACACACCTCTATGTTGACAGTTTCGGTGTTCGTGTTCTGTATGTCCTTTCTAAATTTTTCTCCGCAGTGTGCAGGATGTCCACAGTTGTCACAGCATACGATCCATTCGGTTTTTAATACGAGAGGTTCCATCATCGTCTTACCACTCCCGGTCCACCAAATAGACTCACTCCTGGCAGTGCGTGTGCACCTTTGGCAGTGCCATCTGGATTTTTGGGTTGTACTATTTTGGGCAATCGAGGTGCTCGTGTGCCTGATACACCTGGTGTTCCTGTAAATGATTTAGAAAATCTATCTTTGCCTATGGCCACGTGTGGATTATTTACTGTGGCTATGTTGCCTGCTGAAGTGGCCCCCACAGAAGCCTGTTCATTGCTAATTTTACGTTGCAATATTTCAACTATTCTCATTTTACATATTTAGCAACTGTTTTCCATAAAAATTCTTTGATGAAAACAGGTTGTTGCCATACCATACCCCATGGTTTAACAGTCTTAAATGGCAACCAGTTTTTGTGTTTTTTTGTTAATGTTACCTCAAACTTTCCCGAACCTCCTATGGTATGATCAATGATATTATCTATTACCTGTCCTTTGTTTCCGGACCATTTGGTAAAAGTTGTGAGTACAGGAAATATTACTTTTCTATCTGTGTTTTTATACTTGTCGAAAAACACAGACCATTTGCTAGTAGAACTGAACGGATCTCCCATCATATGTTGATGACGATCGACTAGAGGTTCATATTTTTCTCTATCTAATATAAAATCTTTGCGACAGAAAAAAAAAGTTTTGAGACATATGCTAGTAAATTTGGTCATGAATCCGTTTGTGTAATTGTTGTCGTTGTTGTCAATTTCAACAGTAATTTTTATTTCTTCGTTGTTCTCTACTTGCTCATAAGGTATTACGAAAAGTTTTGCTTCGGGCCATTTGGCTATGGGTTTTTTTACTACTATCTGTTTTTCGTTAGCATACTTGGCTATCGGTAAATGGCCTATGTCTGGTATAGGATTATGATTTATTTCAAATTCTTCTAGAAACTGATCTTTAAAATACACTCTTGCTGTGGGAAGTTTTTTATACTTGTTACACCAGAAACCGATACCCAACACATAATCCATATGTTGTAATTATTATTTTTTGGAACGACCAGATTTCATATTGGCACACCAGTGATACATCTTGCCTCGTTCACCGCCGTACCGTTTGGCTTTAGATCTCAACGATGCGACAGAACCCTTACAACTGGCCCCTGCCCGTTTGACCCTGCCTGGCCTGCTCTTGCCCTTGACTTTCTTGTCAGCGAAGTTTTCTTTAAACGATTTCCATTCCAACTGTAATTTCTTTACATTCTTGTACTCGTCACCAGGCTTGACATCCGCAGTGGTGTTCTGCTTCGTTATCGTGCCCACACCGGCCGCGTCCTCTGGCACACAGTTTGGTACCTGTCTTCCGCCCTTGTTTTTCATGCCCACCTGTTTGTATCCATCCCAACACTTTTCATTGACTGTGTCCTCATTAAGAGTAGACATCCTGTGATTTATCACTTCCCAATTTATTATCTTCATGATGTTTTCGATGTATCTCTTTTTGGCATCCTTGGCAGGAACATAGTCTGAGAATGAGTGTTCCCACATGTCTATAGGCATCAGTATATCTGTCTTGTATGATTGGTTAGGCGTGCTCTTAATTTCTCCAGACTTGGAAAGGTATACCCATCCTGATCCTTGAATGCTCATTGCTTTACCCAACATTTCTTCTTTGAATTTTTTGTAGTCTTTAAACTTTTTATCTATTAATTCTTTTACAGTGCCTGATGGATTATTACTAGTTTTTGGTTTTTGTAGTTGTGCCCAGAATAGATTGTGTAGCATGGCGCCGCCATAATTGAAATCACTATCACCTTCGTTGTTGTTGTACCTTTTTACATAACCAGCAGATAGTACATTGTAGTGATAGTCCACATTTATTTTTGATAACACTGGCTCCAGGTCACTGATTTTATATGGTAACTTTTCTAGATTAAGTCTATCTTTTGCTTCATTCATTCGATTGTTGCCCTTGTTCTTGAAATCGAATCTGTCGTTGGGACCTTGTCCGGGCTTGTGTATCAGGCCCATGGGTTTGATGCTCTGTGGCATTATGATCCAGTCTGTCAACTCTTTTATCTTCATTACTCTGCCTTTGATCCGTCTATCATTTTAAGGCCTCGTTTGCTCAATGACAGTAGGTGTCCAGCACCTGCGAAATACACACCTGGTTCTCTTCTGGCTATTAGATAATCATCTCTTTTTCCGTTAGCATTTTTGGCTATCCTTGCCATGGGAGAATTGTTTGCTTCATAGTTGGCGAACATCTCTCTTTCACCTGTGTCCAAGAATGTCTTCACATTTTCTGGAGTGGCTTCCTGTTGTGCCAACGCAAGGAAATCCGTCTGCGGAGTGCTTCCCGCCTTAAGGAATTTTTCCATTGACTGGGCATTCACTGCCACGCCTGGATATTGCCAGGTTGGATTTTTAATTAGGTTATTGAATATCGTGTCTTTGGGATTGGCTCCCGCCGCACGACTCTGTTGATTCTCTCCCTGATCCACATTAGCGAATACAGTATAGAGAAAATTCCAATCATTGGCATTGACTTTGTATCCTCGATCCCAACTGCCGTTGTAGCCTTTGCCTCTCTGCATACTTGCTCTGAAAGGAGAGTAAGCAACAAAATCTGCACCTGCCGTGCCTTCTCCCCAATAGCCGTGCTCGTCGCCCACTTTCTCTACTTCTGCTTTGATCCTTGGATCCATTGGGATAGGGTCTCGGTGGTTGTCACCCACGATAACTTTCTGTCCAGGAGTCTGAACTATAACACCAAACGGTGCTGATCCTATTGCTTCAGTTATCTCTTTTATCTTCATCGTACTCTAAAGGGATAAGCCATCACGGAGTGATAGCCCATCTGTCTTTTGCCTTTCGCTCTCTTCTCGTACTTATCTAGAATTTTGTTGATGTCTGGCTGTATCAGCCTGCGATTTGTAGTGTATACGATTTCTCTGATCTTCATTACTTCAGTGTGCTTTTGAGCATCCACTGATGTTTGTTGTGTGCGTCTATCCTGCCCGCGATGAAGTCACCAAATCCGTGTAGGTGGTTCTCCTCCAGCATCATGAACAGTTCCGTCAGGCCCGCGATGACCTCTTCGTTGGATGCGATTAATCTGTCGTACATCTCCTCAGAACTCGGTATCGTGGACTCCTGTTTTATGTTGGCGAGGTCCATGAACCTGTTGAACACGCCCGGAGCGAAAGTGTCCAGTGTGCGTAGTTCTTCCGCGAACTTGTCTATGGATTCTTGTACATCCTCGTAGATATCCCCAAATAACTTGTGATCCTGTGAGAAATGACGACCTTCCACGTTCCAGTGGTAGTAGTGCGCCTGTAGATAGAACAGGAACACATCCGCGAATACTTGCTTGGCTCGTAGTTTGATCTCTGGTGTCATTTGCTGTTATTTATTTTTTTTTGGCATGGGATTCTCTCCGGTTAGTTTGGGTTTTGCAAACCATAACTTAAACCATTCGTCCGTGCCTGGCTGTATGTTGTGCTTCCTTTGATATTCTGCTTTTTCTGTGCCCGTGTGAGATATATTTTCGCCTAATGACGGTTCTTGTTTATTTGGTATCCCAGACAGTCGTTTTAGAGTTTCTAGATCCATTCTTTTCCCTCGATTGACGTTTTATTTCTGCATCTGAATATTGTAACTTATCGCCCATCATTCCCGAAGCACCTTTGGCTATACCTGGCTCTAATTTTTCTACTTTGCCACCTTTGGCCAAAAACTCTGCCATTTGTTTTTCTAATTCTATTCTTGCTTTTTGCTTGGCTATTCGCTCGTCCTCTGTAAAATTGTCTGCATACTTTCTATTAATATCTATTGTCATTTATATGGTCCAGTTTCTCACTTGTTGTTTGGTTGGGACCATTGCTTTAACTTTTTCTACTTTGCCACCTTTTGCTAAGAATTTTTTCATTTTTTCATCTAGATCTCTTTGTTTTTCTTGTGGGGTTTTTTCTATTTCTCCTGCTAGATAAGGCCTATTGATTGCCATGAGTTTCTCCGTATTTGTTAAGTTCCTGTTGTACTTTAATTATACTATCTCGGTTGGCCTGATACAAGATACCAAATCCGCCCTTGGCTTCCCATCTCTCGATGTTGACTGGACGATCGTCTATCAGTATGTTGGGAGTGCCGTCCTTCTGTTTGGCCCATTTCTCCTTGCGTCCCGATACGATGACCTCGTCGGGTCTCTCGATGTTCTTTGCGATCCACACTTTTTTCTGTGTGGCAGAATTTTCATGGTCACCACGCAATGGAGAGGTCAGTATTGAAAACTTTCCTCCGGTAGCACTCTTGATCAACTGTATCAGTGCATCCGCATTTGGAAATTTGGGTAATGTGCTGAAAAAATCCGATCCTGTAATACGATCTATAACTTCTTGTTTTAATTCCCCTCCTGATTTCTTAGAGGTAAGTTCTTTCCAGTGTTTCACACCGTACATTTTTTCCACACCGCCAAAGAAGTCGGCGATGACACCGTCCATGTCCAGATATATCACAGGTTGTTTTTTTGCCATATCATCTTCATTATACAACTTTTCGTTGTTTAGAGCAACCTGTTTACCAACCTTGCTTTGAACCTTGTCAAAAATTTCTTTTATTTTTGCTTGATCATTGTCCATTATCACTTTGGTAAAGTTTTCAAAGTCGTCATTACCTGCATATGCTCTGGCCTGTGATGCACTGAATCCTTCGACACCGTCTGCGTCGGGATCTCTTTCTCCTGAACTAACGGCATCCACATAATCAAAATCAAAAACAAGATTACCTGCTTTGTCGTTTTTCTTGTTGTATTGATTCATGAAATTTTTAAAATAATCTACACGATCAGAACCGGCCACTATTATTACTCGAGTTCTTCCCTCGTTCATTAATTTTTGCAGTGCCTGTACGATAGTTTTAACATCGGCATCTCCGACCTCTATGTCGTTGAATCTTCCTGTACTCTTAATGTAGTCTACTCTTTCTTGATGTGTTAGAGGATTCTTTTTATCTACAGAGTGTGTTACAAACAGATAAGGTTTGGCATCCATTTTCTGTGCCACACTTCTAACTCTTTGTATTAATTTCTCGTGTCCTTTAGTGGGAGGATTGAAACGACCAAAAGCGAACACCGCCGTTGATTGATCGTCTTCCTTAAGAAACAGTTCCTTTAACAACATCGTAATCGCCTTGTTTTATATTTTCTAATTCTCTGTCTGCTATGATTTCTGCGACACGTTGTCTGGTCTCTTTAGGAAACATATCTTTGACATCTTCGTCGGGTTTGCCATATTCTTTCACATATTTTTTTGCGGCATCATCGATAAGATACATCCATAATTTTTTTGCCTTCTCATGATCGTAGATATTTTTAGCAACTTTTT
>Ga0075480_10000724_pt1 | contig 19784 bp, 23 predicted proteins | sample DEB08_DNA_7_FD_81590 | JGI IMG/M metagenome (GOLD analysis project Ga0075480, IMG submission 81590) | Aqueous microbial communities from the Delaware River and Bay under freshwater to marine salinity gradient to study organic matter... | ecosystem: Environmental > Aquatic > Marine > Coastal ... | reverse complement strand
GTATATAGTATAGTGGTGGTTATTCCCACCATAACTATAACTATCAATGCTACTCGTACAATAAGACCTATCAACTCAAACTGCGTACGCTTCTGCATGAGGTCTAAATCCTCAACAGCCTCGTCTCTTAGTTTCTCTGCTTCATCCTTTTCATTCTGAAGCTCTATAACAAGAGCCTTGTTTATTGTAGCTGCTTCCTCAAGCTCTTTGTTCTGAGCCTGTACTTGCTTAGTAACATCAAGCCTTTTCTTTCTTGCTAGTCTGTCTTTTGTTTTGCACTCCTCTATGTATGTAACGACATCATCATGTAAAGAACCTTTGATGATTTTTACAAAGTTTCCTTCTAAGTAAACCTTTTTAGCTTTTGCTTTTAGTAAGGCTTCATTTATAGTGTCGTTACCATTTATCATTTATAGATTTTAAATGGGGCAGTTCTAGCCACATACCCATCGTAGTCTTTTACAAACTCCTCTAGGCGTGGCTCTATTTCGTCAGACTTAATAATCCAAAACTGTGCGCCTACAGCTTTTGCTTTATCAATCTCTTGGTTGTCATCTGATGAGGAGATAATACCTATCACCACACCATTGCCATAGTCAGTGTTGATTTTGCGTATCAGTTCAATACCATCAAAGCTTGAACCTATAATGTTAAGGTCTACAAATACACACTCGGGTCTATCTGTTGCCGGGCTTTCCTCAAACCATTTTTTAAATAAACGGTCTGCTTCATCTGAAGAGTTTAATGCCTGTAAGCTTAGTGTCATATCTAGAAGACTACAAGCATCTTCAAACACTAAGTGAAAGAGATCTTCGTCGTCTACTAATAATATTGAATCGATCATTTTAATTGTATTGTTATTTTGGTTCCTTGTTCCAGTTTGTTTACATTAATTTTAAATCCGTGTTCTTTTATAATAGCTACACAAATGTTTAGCCCTAACCCTGTACCTTCTTCATTTTGTTTACCTCGTGTATATGGCTTTGAATACTCATCAAAGTCTTCTTGAGACATGCCTCTACCATTATCCTGAACAACAAGATTATACTTGTCTTCTAAATAAATAGAGATCTTCTTTGTATGACTGTCGTTGTACTTTAGTCCGTTTCTAATTAAATTATCTACAGCAGTACAAAACAAAGCTTCATTGACTTCGAAGTCTAAAAGCTTTTTAATTTCTACTTGCTTAATATACGAGGTAGAAGACAAATAAGTATGTAAACAGCTTTGAAGATTTACAACTTTTTTATCCAGCTGTGTGTCTGCCTTAACAAGGTTAGTAAACTCCTTGACTCCTGCATAAACTTTTTGCGTATGAATCAAACCCTCTTGAATCATTTTAAGAGGAGATCCTATTCTTAACTCTCTAATACTGTCTTCTGTTAATCTGCGCTTTAAGGAGCTTAATCCTCTTGGGATATATGTATTGATGCCTGAGTGCATATCGTGCCTTAGAATCTTTGCAGCGTGCTCCAGGTATCCATTCTTTTTGTTTATCTCAAACTCAATAAGTTTTTTATCAGTAATGTCTGTAGCTATCTTAAGTATACGATATACTTCTCCGTAAGGATTCTTAATAGGATTGTAGTTACCATAAATCCAGAACTCTTCTTTCTTATTATTAATACGTAAGAACTCTCCGCTTTTTACCTTTCCTTTTCTCAGGTCGTACCAAAAGGTGTTGTACCCATCAATATCAATGTTGTTAGGAAGAAGCATACGGTGTGGCTTTCCTATAAGATCTTTCTCAGAATATCCTGTGACTTTACAAAATATATCATTACAAGAAAGTATTGTACCATCTGGGTCAAACTCTACTAACGCATTAGATTGGTTGATAGCAGAAAGAGTATCATCGATAGATTGAAATTTATACCGAGCTTTTCTAACAAACTCTACTATTACATAGAAAAAGAAAGGCATAAAAAGTAATACAGCTGCAAGCCCTATGAGTGCGGAGTTATAAGATAACTCTGCGTACTTTATAACAAGTGCTACCTGGTACGCAAGAAACGTCAACATTATTAATGACGCTATTACTAAAGAGGCTTTAGCTAAAAAAGAAAGTTTCATTTTTTAGGAGGTTTGTTCTTCGTAAGGATATACCAACGCTGTGCAGTATATCCTATAGACACCACTAAAAGAAGAAGCTTTAATGCCATTTCTACTTGTGCCATTGATATTGTAAAGGCTGCAGTATTAAGCAGCATTAATTTTACATCTCCTTCATTCATTACCACTTAACTTTATTAGCCCAGTAAGCTGCGCTTAGTTTTCCCTTTGCAATATTTTTAGCATGACGCGCTTTAAAACTTTTTCGTCGAGCTTTACCCGCTGCGGTCTTTGGACTTTTACCTGCCCCACTAACACCTTGTTGTCCAAATCGTATAGTTTTTATAACGTTACCAACTTTTGCTACAACAACGTGTGACTTCTTTGGATGCTTAGGAGTTCTCTTAGGTTTATTATAACCAGACACACCCGCACGCGATAATCTTGAATCTTTTTTAGCTGCCATAATTAACTACCACAGGCTTCGCAATCTTCAGGATTATCTATATTACAGGTAGGTTGTTCAACGTTTGTAAGTTCATCTACAAAATCTTCGAAGTTTCCATCTAGTTCAAAATCCTTATCAGCCACGTTTTTTAGTTTTAGTTTTTTTACGTCGTTTAATTGGTTTGGTTCTCCTGCCCATACCTACTCTCTTTTTCTCTGCAACTACTTTTTTCTTGCGAGGTCCTACTTCCTTCCAGGTCGCAGGTGTTTTTTTAGAGACTCTCTTAGACGGACGACACTTTTTGGTTCCTTTATTTTTTTTGGATCCACACGCATTGCCTTTTTCATCTGTCCACTTTTCCGCAAACCATCTACCAAGTCCTGCTTTACGAGGCATTACTTTTTCTTTTTAGATACACGGTTATCGCGTCCTCTCCAACCACCGCCCATACGTTTATATTCCTTAGACGCCCAAGCGTTAGCATAGGCAGAAGGATATACCTTGAACTTAGAGCGTGCTTTTGCTTTTGCTCTAGCCCATAGTGCAGGTTTAGTAGGAGTCGGAGAACTCTTTTTGCGCGATGATTTTTTCTTAGCGGGCATTACTTCTTCTTTCTAGCAACGCCTCCCTGTCCCATCTTAGGTTTTGCAGTTCCGCCATATGCATACATTTGAAGTTTGGCTCCTGTTTTTTTAGCATAAGCTTTAGCGTCCGCTATTCCTTTTTTAGTGTAGGAAAATTTTTTACCTTTTACATTAGGCATAATATAATAGTTTTAGATTAATAACTTACTATTACCTTTTTGATACTCTGACAGCTGCGGATGCTTCATACAAATATAATGTATTTCCAGAAGAGTTATTATACTCCAATCTAACTACAGCATACTTGTCTATAAATCTACGTTGTTGATACCAGGGTTTACTGGTATCTAAAACAGTATAATCTATTGTGCCGTCTTCCGACACAAAGTCTGTGTTCTGTGTATTTAGCTTATCTCTAAACGTATTAAAAAACCAAGTACCTTCAGTCTCTCTAAGAGTTCCTGTAGTATTTGTATGGTTAGTTAATGTTACCCTGCTTGATAACTGATAGCTGTTGTATACAGTGGCATGTGTAAACGTATCCTTTTTAACGCTTCCTCCACTTGTATTAAATGATTCTGTAATCCAATTAAAGTTAAAGAAAACTTTTGACTGTTCGACTCCAGGATTAAATACTAAATCTATAATAGCTGGATACGCTGTGCCATAAAAGTTTCCTACAGCGCCGGTATTGTGGGTATGAACAGTAGTACCAGTAAAACTAAATAGTTTGTTTCTTGTATTAAACAACAAGCTAGGTTTATAGTCATGGAAAGATACCCAAGATTCTGTAGCAGGAGAATAGCTTACAGTCCAAGAATCAATATCTACATCATTACCAGACATACTTACTAATGTGTAAGTAATCTCACCAGCCACAATATTTGCTATAAAGGGAATACCGTTTATAAAATAAATTTTACCATCTACTTTAGTTTCGTAAGAAGATCCTAGTGCAACTTTAGCTAAACCTGTATCAGAAAACTTCCATGATTTTTTAGAGAGAACGTATCTGTTGTACTCTTCATCAAATGCAGATGTAAAACCACAACCGTGCGTATGTGCAGGAGCATCAAATAAAGTATACTTATCTGTAACGCCTTTAGACTCAAGCTGAGCTTTTAACTCAAAGTCCATATTGTCTCTAAACCAATTACGCATACCCATACTACTAATTTCTTTAAGACCTGTAGAAACTAAGAAGACTTTACGTTGCTCAAGATCTAAGAAAAAGTATCCAATCTTTGTAAGACTAGATGCAGCAAGGTGCTGATTACCTGCATATCCTAACGGAGTATCTACAAGTTCTCTTGGAGGAAAATTAAAAATATCTCCAGTGCCTAAGAAAACTTCTGTAGCGGTAGCAGATAATTGTTCTTTACCAATAGTCTTAAAAAGAGCCTGCTCGTGATGTATAAGCAATTCGTTGTTATGCTCTTCTATATTAGTGATAGATCCTTTTGTTCTAAGGTGCTCATAGTAATCCGAAGATCTAAATGTGCGCCATTGCAAATTAGTGCTTTCAGATTGTTGAACGACAGAGCGAGCAATACGCGTAGGAAATGTTTCTACAAACTCTGCATTAAGATCATTAAAAGTAAAAGCAGGTTTAGTAGTATTAATTGTTTCGTACGCAGGATTAATTAAGTATTGATTTAAATACTCGCCTCCATAACTAGGTATTGCAAAACTACTAAGGTTAGGTTGTAGTCCAGGATCTGCATAAATTTTACTAATAGGTAATCTTGTAGGGGTTACATATTGAGCCCTACGTACAGACTTATGTGTAGAGTTTTCTTTAAAATAAGTATAACCTTGAGAACTTAAATTTTCAACTTTATCGTTTGACTCATCATACATTCCTGCTTCAGTAGTTGAGTCATAATCATTATTATTTTCTTCAGCAGTCATATACTCAAAGCGAGCAAGCTCTAAAGTTGTATCGCCTCCATATAAAGGAGGAGTAGTTGCTTTATGTCCTCCAGTAATTGCCGATATTAAACCTCCTGATAAGTTTGTTATATCATAAACTCTGCTAGTAGAAGCAAGAGTTTGATTACTATAAGGAGTATACAAGTCAGGAACAAACTGTCGTAAAGATCCAATTAAAATATAATTACCGATCTTTCCTCCAATACCTCCTGCAATTCCATTTGTACCTGAAGCTCTTCCTTTCCATTCTCCTGCAGTAATTCCTGTAGCACTTAATAAAGCTGCTTCTTCCCTTTCATAATTTTGAGCAGCCGCATTATTAGCAGGAACATATTCAATATCTCCTACAGCTGAAGCCCAACTAGTTTGATTACTTAAAACATCGTTTGAGGTAGATTTCCAAGGAAGATTCTTATACCATTCAGGAACAACAAAAGCACTAGATACAGCAGGCTTTTTACTTAAGATCATTGGATCGTAAATACGTAAAGCTGTAGTTAAAGGTTGAGAAGCACACTCTGAACCACTAGTAGTGTTTCCCCAAGACCCTGTAAAAGTAGATAAATAATCTATTCTCACATCTCCTGTAGGATTAGGAAAAGCAGCGTCTGCTTCATTACCTGAAGTAGTGCCTGCAGGTATATCAGCATTTATAACAGTAAACTGTCCGGGGTAAAGAGATTGAGTTACTTCTACACCTGCACAATTATTATAAACTACTTGAGCAGTATCTTGAAAATCTAAATTCGATACTTCAAACACACCACAGTCTTCTGTAGTTGTTATTGTACAACTAGGAGCAGTAGGAGTAGTCGTAGGATTATCACCATCTTGAAAATTATTACCAATAATTGGTAAATATGTTAACACATCCATGTTACCAAAATCTCTAGCAGCATAGAATATAGTATAACCTACAGCTTTTTCTTTTACTTCTGCAGGTAACAGAATATCATCAAACTTAATTCCGAATAAAACATCTCTTTTATTAAAGCTTCCTATAGTAGCAGCAAGCTTTTGTATAGAAGGAAATTTATGATGTCTTACCTTCTCTCCTCTAAGAGTGTCACCAGTGCTAACATTTCCCACTACATTTTTAATAGCCCAAGAATCTGTGTCTGGATATGTTTCGGTGTCGTTCCTATGAAGACCCATAGTACCAGAATAGTAATTGTAATCAGCAGAAGCATGCGGGTCATTTGACTCTGTATAAACTTCCCCAACAACTACACTATCAATAGTCTCTACATCTGTGCTAGAGTAATCATTAATATCTGATTGTCTTAATGGTGCTTTAGCAGCCAACTCATTAAACAAAGCAGTGCCTTCAGAACCTGTAGGTTTTCTTCCAGGTATGTTAAAAGCTGCAGAGTAAGTACCGTCTTTTAAAACAAATGCAATATAAAAAGCATAAGTAGCACCTGGCATAAAACCTCTAAAACTTCCATATTCTTCTGGAGCTATCGGATTTTTTTTAGAAGACGTATTATGAAAAGAATCTCTATAAGTCCACTTAGCAGTAATAGCATTTGCGTAGGGTTGATAATCAAAAAAAGTATCAGCACTAAGATTAGATAAGTAAAGCCTATCATTTAAAACTGTAAGGCTTTTAGCTTTGGTATAAGAAGCATTATTAATTATCATGTCTTCATAAGAAGCTCCCGATATTATAGTTCCTGTCCATGTAAGAGTTACTGTTCCTGAAGTAGGAACTTTCATACGTCTTATATAATGCCCTGTTTTGGTAGAGCCAGCAGTTTTAATTGCATATAATCTAAAGTAATCATAAGTTACATCTAGATTGTTAATATTTAATTTAATACCTACAGCGCTTTGCCCCTCAATATCTCCATCACTACCTACAAGAAAAGCTCCAGATCCTCCTAAATAATTTGTAGCTATTTCATTACCTATTTCGTAAACTACAAAAAAAGTATATGCACCGTTATCTATAGATCCAGAACTATCTGAATCTACTAGTCCTTCTATTGAAGGAGTTTCCGCATTAGGAAAAAGGTTTAATCGTTTAATGTATTTATCTGCAGGTGTACCAAAAGCAAACCCAGGATCGCTGACATTAAGGATACGAGGAGGATTGTTATTGTCCGTCCACGCAATAACAAGATTGTTTTTTGTATTGTAGTAGTAAACTCCTTTAAAAGGATGCTCAGGAGAAAAGTTTAAATCCACATGACTAACTACTGTAGTAGCAGTACCTTCTTTGTCAAGGTACACAATCTCAGATAGATACGATGAGTCAGTAAGGTAGTCACTCTCTACATAAAACAAAACAACTGCTTCATCTCTTACTGGTATAGTGCCTACAAGAACATACCCTGCCTTAGCATACTCAGTAGTAGTACCAGGTTCAGTAGCAACTGCTCGGTTTAATTTTGTAAGAAGAATGTTTTGAGCGTGTCTGTAGGTACCAGGTAGTTGATCATTAAGAGCAACATCCCTGTTAATTCCTGCAATTGGTTTCATCGTCTAAGTCTCTCTTGAGTTTCATTTCCCATAAAGAAGTCTGCATGCGCATTGATCTCAGGGACCAATCGTACCCACATGTTTTTAAACGATTCCATTTTATCAATCGATGGGTATGCAGCATCATTTTGCGCGGCGACACAATAACGCTTCCACTGCTGATCTGCTACAGCCCAGTTGAAGTTTTCATTTTTGTAGCCGCCCATCATCATCTGTCGAATGATGTACCACTCTAACGCCTGCTTGTAATAAATGTTATCAGGTACCATTGGGAACCCACATTCATCTAACGGATAGCCGTAGTAGTGTATCTTAATATCTCCCTCCTCGAAGGAAGTAACTATATAATTAGGATTAATTACATAGTAGTCTCCAGTCTCTTTTCTTGTTACCGTGCTTTTCGTTTGCGAAAAATGGCTTTCCCCCGTCGGCGAATTCTGTATCGTTCCAGGAGTAGTCTTAAAGCGAGCAACAGTACTATCACTCTCTGTGCTAAGAGGTGACATGTTCGTCGTACGATTTTGATCATAAGCAGTTAAATCACTGCCGTATTTTAGAGGGCTACCTTTGTACTCTACAGCTCTAAGAGAGTAAAAGTCACAAGGGATTTCAGCTCTGAAATTTTTAGCTTTAATAGATTTAACACGCTTCTCAAAGCCTGCATGAAATCCAATAAAGTCTAGAGCCTCACCAATCCACTCTACAGCATCATTAGTCCATGAAGTATCAGAAGGTTTCAAATCACGAAATACCTTCTGTATTACAGCCCTCGAAGAAATCGTTTTATAGATCATTCTTTAAAGTTTAAGTGCGAAAATTCATCCGTCTTTAATAATCGTATTAATTGTTTCTTTGCACCATTAGGTCCTTTAGTAGGCTCAAATCTGTAAGCAGCTTTGTTTTTAACCTTAGCTCTATACTTATCCCAGTACCATCTATACCAATACTCATCTGTGTAATACACATGTTTATTGATTCCCTGGGCTTTTAATTTATTGGTTTCAAACCAATCTATTGTAGGCTTATTAAAGTTTCGTTGTACTTTTTTTATTCGAATCGAACCTAAGTTGTGACCAAAATAAAAAGTCTTACCCTCTAATATCTTATCAATAATCTTCTTGTTAAACCTTTCTATGTAATAACTAAACAAAGAATAAGTTACATCGCTTTCCGGATGTAGCTCTTTATATTCTTTGTACATGTCTTTTATTCCGTACTTTGTCATTCTTGTAATCTAACGGCATTGCCGTCGTCTGTTCTATCAACCATTTGTAACTCCCCTGCTAAAAGCGATTGAGTTATTCTTTGTACCATGTCTGCTGTAATAGGGTATTCTGCGTCGTCATCGTAGCACTCTCCACTACAATCAAAGTCTAAAAGATCTCTAGGATCTTCAAAGATTCCTTTTACATTTACTTTTTTAGGCTTTGCATTAATAATATACAGATACCCCTCCTGTACAAAATAACGTGCAATGTTTGCAGTAAAAGAACTAAAGCTTATAAAAGGAAGTTCGCCTACGCTCATAGGAGCATATGACTTTAAATTGTCTATTGTGCCTACATAAGACAAAGGGCTGCCATTCTTTAAACGAATTGGAGAAGGCAACTTCTTAGTGCTCTTCATAATAATACAATCGACTTTTATATCACAGCATTCTGATGCATCTACCTTTTCCATATCTAAACAAAAACTTTGAATAAACTGCTCAGGTAGATACGTATTACGCTCTTGATCTCTACGGATTAGAAGAGCGCGATAGTAAGAAACATTAAACTTAAGACGCTCCACAAAGTGAGGTATCTCAGTTTTATCTACAATGTCTGCAATATTGTATACAATCTGATTTAATGTCATAAGAGCAATAGTATTAAAGCTACCCCAAATCCCCCACTAAATATATTACGTACAGATCGAGCTGCAGTAACTTGCTCTTCTAACTTTTGTTTTTCTTTATGCAGTCCCTCAGTTTTAAGGGCATATGCAGATTGTATGCTATCACACAACAAGACTTGTTGTGTTCTATTTTCTATAATGGAATCCTTTAAGGATAGCTGTTGGACAAAGATAGTGATTTTTAGACTATCTGCTTTGTGTATTTCCTCGAGGTAATCTAACCGATGTAAATCTTTAACGATTAGTTTGAGAGTTCGAGTATCTATTTGTGAGGTAGCTGATAAGCTCGCTATTAGAAAGAGTATCAACAGAATTAATTTCTTCTTCATAATCAGATTTAAGTTGATCATAAGCTTCATCGATTATTGATACTTGCCCGTTAAGGGAATCTACTCTTGCTTGGTACGAAAGTATTGCACTATCCTTGGCAGATATGCAACTACGTAAAGAATCAATAGTAGATGTAAGATTATCATCAGGTAAAGGGTCTTCAAATTTAGAGGAATTAAAAGATAATGCGGCTCCTACCACAACACCACAAACAAACAGAGTTACCTCTTTAGTCATTAGACTCTAAAAATAAAGTTAAAGAGTGTTAACGAGTATCTCTTCGCACCAAAGTCTATGTTTAAATCAAACATAGTAAGTTTGCCAAAGCGAACCTTAACCATTACTTTATCCCCTTGTTTGTTCTGGACCTTCCATCCATTCTTAACACTAATCATTTCTTAGCAAATTTTTCTAAGCCTGCAATTCCAAAAGAACCAAGCGTAGTAATTACAAAAGAGTTGTATGTAAACTCATTAATTACTAGGTCTTTACCTATAACACCACTCGCTACATCTGCTACCATAACAATTACCATAACAGCAAAAGATAAGAAGCCTATAATAGTCTTCTCGTTGTAGTCGTTAGTGTCTTTAAAAATATCTTTAAAGCTCATAATAGTTTTTATTTTAGACTGTATCGTAGTCTTCATACGTGATAGTAACTTCTTCGCCATCTTCTAGTGCTTTAGCTATTGCTGGATAAATTCTTTTGTAAGCATTAACAGAGCTTCCAATAAACCCTTTAATGTCTGATGAGTTCCCTACGATTAAACATCCTGAAGTATGCTCATCGGTGTTACCCGTGTGGATGAGTATCCACTCGAAGCCTGGCACATCTCTTACCCAAAGCATACCCTTATGCATGTCACCATACTTTGCAGTATAACGACTATGAAAACCACCTACTTTACGCAATGTAATTTTGTAGGTACCTGCAGGTATACGCGTTTCGTGCATAACCTTAACATCTCTATGCTCATCTTCTAATGTATAGCATAAGAAACGCCTCCCGTTTGTTTCATCGAGAAGCATTCCTAATGTATGATCATCTGTAGAATTGTATCTAAGTACTTTTAGTTTCATTGTCTTTTTCAATTTCAACGTACTCCCCTGTATTAATATTGATATTAACAGCCCCGTACTTGTCCTCTAGTTCTTTCTGAACTTCTTGAACTTGTTTTTCAATCTCTACTAATTGGAGTTGTGCATGATACGCTTGAGTGTGTATATCACCAAGTGCTGCTTTTCCTTGTGTAATTGCATTAACTACTCCTTGTAATTTCTGCAATTCTTCTTCTGTAATCTTCTTACTATCAGACATATTAATTTATTTAACTTGAACAAATATAATGTTTATTCTTCTATTATACGAGTTACAGAAGTGGGTGTTGCCATTTCTACAAGCGTTGCATCTAATGCTGCTTGTATTTCTGCTACTCTCTCCTCACCTAACTCTGCTTTAGTCCACTCTATTATGTTAGAGTGTCTGATAGAAACAAACTCCACAAAGTCTGTTAGGTCTTCTGTATTGAGAACTTGTGTTCCAATATGCGTAGCCTCATTTGTACCGTCAGAGCCTGTTACTCTCCAATGCACGTTGTAAACTACATCTGCCTGCTCGTTGTGGGTAGGATAAGTGTCCACTGTTGTACAATCCCAAGTGTAAGTGTTTGCCATTTTTAACTTATGTATTTAGTTGTTGCGGTATCGTTACCCATACCATTGTTTAAATCGTATTCTATGATAACAGTTACGTAAGTCTGTCTACTTGCTGTGTACGCGTCTTCACTGTCCTGTATAGATATAGCCATAAGATCTCCCGAATCAAAATGAGTTTCATTACTAAAGACATAATTTACTAAATAAAAATCATCATCAGCTGTAATTTCATAAGCTTCCGTTTCTTCTATTGTCCAGTTGTTTGAAGAAGCGTACATATTACCACCTGGTGCAATAGTCTCAATACCAAATGTTCGAGTTGCATCGCCGTCTATATTAGACAATCTCATTTGAATAGATTTTACTCTACCTCCATACGGCATTACCATTGCTGCTTGGTCAGCGTGTACGTTACTCTGTTCTGCATTAGAGGTAAATGGAATGTAATGTTTTGTAGTCCCTAAATCGTCAGAGAAATTACAAGCAAACATCTGTTCCATTTTGCCTTTGATAGTACCCGATGCTTTAATGTTACCATTTACTTCAAGTCTCTCAGATGGTAATGTAGTTCCGATACCTACTTTACCACTTCCTACTGCATCACCAAATTGGGCAACAACACTACCTCGGTTTTTTATTTGTACACCATCTCCTACACCATTATGATCTCTTAATACAACAACATCTCCACTTAGCTGAAGTACCATTCTGTTGTTATTTCCAGTGACCATGCGAGTAGCTACATAGCTCCATTCTTTAGTTTGTGATTGTCCCAAAGTATGTGAGTTATCGGTAGTTGGGTATATATTACCCGCTACATCTAACTTAGCGGATGGATTTGTTGTACCAATACCTAACTTACCATCGTTCTTTAATACTAATAAAGGATTTGTTTTGGTTGTACCAATAAAATATTCCTCACCTGTAGAATCTGTAAAATCACCCGAATCCGATAAACCTGCTACAAACTTTTCTGAATTGCCTGAATGGTATTTAAGGAGTGATGAGTATGCTACATTATCATTTCTTCTGATTACTAACGCTGCATTAGAAGGACTTTCTATAATAGGTGCTGAAGTTGAGTAGGCATGAAGTATCCCTGCAGGACTTGTAGTACCAATACCTACTTTACCTGCGTGAGTTACTACAAGGTGGTCAGAAGAATTATCTCCTCTTAAAGAAATACCGCCATCATCATCGGAATTTCCTATCTGTAAATCCCCGTTCCTTACATAACGTATTGAACCATACTCAACAGAACTTTTTCTAAGCCTTATTTCGGGAAATGCACCTCCATCCGTGGATTCTAAATACATTACTTGACCATCGCTTGCTTTTAAGTGAAACAATGCTTCGGGTTCGCTCGTCCTAAAACCTACCTTGCCGTCATTACGCACTATAAACTTACTTGAGCCACCAACACGCAAGTCCATAAGACTATTTGTACCCGAACCTACAGATGTTTCTGTAACATCCATAAGAAGACCAACATAGTTTGCAGTACCACTTTGATTAACATACGGAGAAATTTTTACATATGGTTGTTCCGCATCAGTATCGGTTATTGTTTTACTATTACCATTAAAATGCCAAATAATACCATTACTTCTATTTTGATTTTGAATAAAGTTGACTCCGTAATCACTTCTTATATTACCCTGCTGAGAACCACCTATTGTTATTGTACTATAATCAATATCTAAATATTGTACGTTATTACTCCTGTTGATTCTTAGTCCATCTTGAATATCAGATTCAAGCGTCATATTAATCCGAGGAGTATGTAATCTATCGGTATGCAATACAGGAGAGCTTAGTGGATCTAAAAACTTTATAGTATCATCCACAATAATTTCATATATCGAATCCTTAGAACGTCCTAAAACAAACGCTTTTTTATAAGTTTCGCTATAATAAAATCCATCAACAATGGTTTCGTATCTCCCTATTGTAGGATAAGTATTTCCTGTATAAGAGCCGGTTGTTATATCCCAAGCAGTAGACAGAGAAAATTCATAAATAATTTGTCCGTTATAATCAAGCGCAAAAAAAACAGTACCATCAATATTAAAAGCAATAGATCTTACATTATCAACAGGAGGCTTAATTAATAAAGATGTAAAAGTACCATGACTAGATATATCCCAAGCAGTGGAAAGAGGTACTTCAAATACTTTATCTGTAACATATCCCGCTACGTAAAGTATTGTCCCATCACTTTTAAAAGTAAGTGCTGTTGGATTACTTTCTCCTGTTTGAAAGCCTCCCAGGTATGTAGTGTTAACATGTATATCTTGTACAAATGTAAGGCTTGAAATATCCCAAGCTGTATCTATTGTGTATTGTGAAATACTATCAGAAGAACTTGATAAAATATATAACCTTGTTCCTGAAGAATCAATATACATTTCTTGCAATGACCCTCCTAAAAGATTCCCTGATAAAGTTCTAACGTTTGAACTTTGTGTAACACTTCCTGCTGTAGTTAAATCCCAAGCCGTGGATAAATCATATTGCAATATTGTACTTGTTGTATTACCAAGTACAAAAATTCTTGTCCCATCGGATTTAAAAGTAACACTTACAGGATTTGCTTCAGGAGCATTTACATCTAAAAAATTATCATCATTAACAAACCAAGTTTTTATATTATACTCAGAGTCAGGAAGACCTGATTCAGGATCGCTAAAAGTAACATTACCAGAACCATCAGTTTTTAATAGTTGTCCTGTAGATCCATCTGTACTAGGTAGTGTAACATTTCCTACGGTTAATCCGCCTACAGTAATAGTATTAGCAGTTGTATTACCATTATTAGTAACAACGTTTAACGTAGGAGTTTGTAAAGCATTAGGAACATCATAATAAGTGAGCTCTTTAGTTGTGGTATTATATGCTACAGCTTTATTAGTTTCATTCTCTGTAAGATCTGCTTTAAAAGATCCCGATGTAGGAATAATCTTACCGGATAATTTTAAATCATCTGCTTTTATATCTCCTGCTACTTCAAGCTTTTCAGTTGGGTTTGATATACCTATTCCAAAATTACCCGGAGGTGTAATAGATGCTTTTATGCCGCCTCCTGTATAAAAGTGAATTGGAACATAGCTAGGTTCTTCACCGTATCCAGTAGCTATAATATGAAAAGCTAAATCAGCTATTTCTATACTAGGAGATTCATATGGAAAACTAGAACCTAATAGCATAAATGCTGCAGGAGAATCATCAGCTGCAGAAGATCTTATAGAATACCCACTAATTCTATTAGAGGAAGCACCAACTGTTTCTACAACAGCGTTACCTGAAGTATTTTTAAAAGTAGTAAAAAACTCTGAAGTACCTGAAGCATCTCCCGAAACCTCTAAAAGTTTAGAGACAGCTGTACTTGGTCCAGTTATTTTGGTAAGACCTGTAGATAATATTTGAATACGATTTTCACCACTAGCTTTAAAATCTATAGCACCCGTATTAAAAAATATTTCAGTCGTCTCATCACCCTCGTGCTTTATGCTACCCGGTACAATCACTTGACCAAATCTTGCTGATCCTGCTACATAAAGTTTTTCTGTAGGATTAGAAGTACCAATACCTACATTCGTACCATTATCATAGATAATTGAGTTTGTTATAGTATCAGTATCAGACCATTTAGCAATGTAATTAGCTGTACCTGATCCATCAACCCCTGCAATTTCATTTAGATTTACCCACTCAACTCCTGTAACAGTGCTTTTTAAGATCTCATTACTACCACCAGGACTATTAGTTCTATCATAAAAAGAACCTGTAATGCGCATATTACCAACAACATGTAAATCTGTGGTAGGGCTGTTGGTGTTAATACCAACATAGTTATTAGTTTCGTCTAAATGGATAGTAGAAGATTCTACAGTATTCACTGTAGACCCTACAAAGATTTTACCCACACTTAAATTAGGTACGTCGTTAGATCTGCCAGCACCCATTACAATCATTCCTCCATTATTAGAATGAGATCTTACAATAACACCAAGGTTTTGAATAAGATGAGGTGTAACAGGTTTAGTAGTAGTTAATCCTCCTGTAGGAGCTACATATACTTTGTCTCCTGAAGAGAAAGAACTTGTATCTATATGTGTTACTAGACCACTAATAACAGCATATCCTTCTTCTCCTACATCTAAATCTTCATTAAGAATAAATGCAGCAGGCATCCTAGAACTATTATTAGCCTGAGCAGGTACAATATCAGAAACATTACCAGAAGTTTGTCCAGCAACAACTGCTACAGGTGTTCCTTTAAGTATAGTTGCATTATGTGCATTGCGAACATTCTCATTAATAGTTTGAATGTTCTGAGGATTTAAAGAAGATAAATCTACATTACCACTAAACGCATCATTCAAAGATGAAAACGTAAGCTGATCGTTTGCAAATGTTACATTGGTAATGTAATTATTAGGAGAAGATCCTGGAGGACCCTGTATACCTACAGTTGCTACGTTTACTGCATCTTCCCCAATCAGTTGAACTGTAGAGTTTGTTTCTGCAATAGTAACTTTATTAGCTGCAAGCTTTTGAACAAATACAATATTATCAGCCATTATTGAGTAACTTGAGGTTTAATACTTACACGTCCTTCTAAAACTCTTTCAACTACTCCATTACTATATTCGATCTCTAGATCATACACACCTTGGGAAAAATCTAAATTACTGTTCTGCGCGGGAGTGACAGTAATAATAAATGTGCCGTTTGTAGGAGTAGGTATACTAATACCTGCAGTTCCTACCGAAGTTAAGTTAAGACCTACCTCTTCTGCTCCAACACTATCCCTAACTTGCATGCGAACAATTGCACCAGTTAAATCAATAGCGGTGTCATTAGGGTCTTTATATGTTATAGTCCGGGTAAATGTCGCACCCGCTTCCATCTCTAAATTGTATGTACCTGCACTCATATGTTAGAAAATATATTATGTCTTACTCCTTTATTTTTTGTTACCAAATAAGCACACATACCTCTTACAGATTTGTACCCTTTTAAATGGTGCCATCTATCTGTACCGCTTAGCGACGGCATTTGATAAATTTTAGTTTTATTAATCTCTACTACTTTTTCAAAATGCAGATGCCCCGTAAACCAGACTCTTTGTGTATCAGGTCCAAAGGTTAATCCTGACTCATTTACCATTATACCTGGCAGTGCGCCCATTTTAGCACCATCTCCATGCGTAAATCCCATTACAGTATTACCGTATTGAACGTATTGTCGCATTGTTAAATTAGATGTTACTGTTACATCTTTAGATTCTCTGTAGTACCCTTGCAAAAATAGCAATAAAGAATTACTTAAAACCCTATCATGATTGCCTGCTGCCATCGGTATTTCTACAGGAGCTATCTGACGTAGCATATTAATAAACTTAATCATTAAGTAGCTTCCCTCAAACATAATTTGAACAAGCGTACCGTCACAATCTTGCGGGGTACCATTTGTAGTTGTACCTCGGACTGTGTCAAAGTGGAAGTAATCACTGCCTATGGGAACAATAAACTTCTCAATAGGATAATGATTTACCTCACTTAGTAAATCTTCTGTATGCTTAAGTAGTAACTCTTCTGCAATCTCTCTGTTATAGGTATCTCCTACTTCTTTTTCCCACCCGTATTTACCAAAGTGTAGATCAAAAGGAGAGATAACACATGCATAGTCTCCCTGTGGAGCATTAAAGTTTATAGTAGGAACAGCTTTTAAAGAATCTTGGTGCCTTTCAAAGTAATCCGTAAAAGGATTAAGAACACCTAGTTTAAGCTCTTGCCATTTGCGCGCATCTTTTTCTAGGCTTTGCAGTTTTTGTTTTTCAAACCTCTGCTCCAGCGCAAACTTTTTACCCTGAACAAGTTCAGATAATAAGTCTTCTTCATTTCGATCAACAAGCTCTTCATCCGTAAAAGGCTCGCTATCGTGTGTCCAAGAAAGTATTCGTCGGATTTTATCAAACAAAGAACGTGATAGTTTAAACGCTCTACATATCTGATTAATAGAATTAGGACTACCATCCCAATTACTGTATCTTCTTTTAAGCTCTCTTATCTTATCTCCTGCAAAAGATAAAGGTTTATTGTAGCCAGGCACAAAAAATATGTATACATCCTTTTCAGATTGATATACATAGCTTTTTTCATATTCTAGGTTTTCCTCTACAACAGGTTTATTGTCAGGATTATCCTCTCTAAAATTATTAATGTGTCTTCTTACAGTATTAAATGAAACCGAAACATTGGTTTCTTCTAAGATTTTGCTTGCTAATCCTCTAACAGAAGAATCTGGGTTAGCTAAGCAATACTGTTTTACAATTGATTTGATGTCCATGTTTAGGTTTTTAAACTACTACAATATAAGAAAAAATATGTAAGTGTCTAATTACCTAATAGTTACGATCTACATATTCTAGCCGTGCTCTTAAATACAATAGTTTGTTCTCGAGCTCATTAGTACAAAGATCATACAGTAATCTCTTTGTAAGGGTTTTACTTTGAACGCGAATCTCAGATTCTAGATCTAAAGTTTCCTGAGCAGCAGCTTTATATGCTCCATCAGGATAAGTTAGATAATTATTTTTATTGTAAACCTTAGCCATTAACAACCGCAATCACAATTACAAAAATCACCTTCGCATAAATGCTCTAAAGCTGTTAACTTTTCAGTCATATCAGCTGTAGCTCCATATTTAAAATCCAGTCTTGCGCCTTCTTTTACTGCTAATAGTTTCTCTACTAGTTGTTTAGTAATAGAACCATCACACTTGTCGCAACAAGTGTCGTACATTAAACCATCTATTTTTGTGTACAGACAATCATCGATTGTAGTAAACATTATAAATAGCCTAGTTAATGTATTGTTTACCGCATCAGTTACTTCTGTATACGTTACACGGTATTGTCCCGGAGGAAATTTAGTAAAAGGTAAAGCAGTATAATTAGTAACAGGAGTAGTACTAGGATCTTGAGCAGTAGCTGTACCTGCTCCTATAGCGGCATTTATAGTATCGATTGTAAACTTAACTTCTAAATGAGGTTGATTACCATTAAAAGTATTTCCTGATAAACCAATTGCTGTACCAGTAATAACAGTTCCATCAGGACAAGTAATAGCAACTGTAGATCCTCCAGCGGATATATTAGGATACGGAGCTGTAAATAAAATTGTATTAGAAGGATTTATATCGAAAGTAAAAAATGCAGCCATGATTAGAGTTTAGTTAAGAATTAGAGGGGAACACCCTGCTCCCCTCTTATATCTTAAATGTTTTACGCAATCCAAGCGTTTAACAAAATATCAATACCTGTAGTAGCTGTGCCTACCGCAAGAGTTTTAGTTTGATTAACTGCAAAAATAACTTTAACTAGTTCTCCTTTTTGTGCAGACATTCCGTCTTTAGAGCTAGCTTTAGTTACAGCCTCTAATACACAAATATCGTAGTTAGTACCAGCAACTATTGGGCTAGTAGGACGCTTAACTGGAAAACCTACGCGGTTAGTGATACCATCGTATCCAGCGTATAGGTCGTACAATTCAGTTACATCAGTAGCTTCACCTGTAGAAGGCTCCATTACAGCAGTAGAACCACCAGTGTAAGCAATAACTACACCTTCAGCACCCGCCAAACGGAAAGAGCTATTGATTGGAGCAGTTACAGTAATTACCTCAGAAGAAGCACTTGCAGAAAAGCCTGCAAACTCACTATCTGATTTAGCAAACTCTGCTGTCATAAGAGCTACAATAGCTGCAGCATCTGCACCTTCAAAAGTCTTCATAGGAAGATTCATAGTACCTAGAGTAGTGTTAATGATTTTAACATACTCAGTAGTTCCAGCAGCTACCGCTGTTAAATTGATTGTAGATACTTGTGCAGTACCTGCATCATATTCGTAAGCAGTTACACGAATTACTTCGCTTGAGTCAATATCTACAGAACGTTTACCATTAGCGATAAAGCTAACAGTTTTATCGCCTGCAGCAAGATTAGTTACAGCCTCATCGGCTGCATAGTCAGCGCTGATTTGTAAATCAGCTGTGTTGTTAAGGACAAAAACTTGTGTTGCCATTTTAAAAAAATATTTATAGAATTAGTAAAATCTAATTAATCAGATTGTGATTCTTCTGCCGCGTTAGTTTGATAACGTGGAGATTCTATAATTTCTAAAATGTGCTTTACCGTCATATCGACGATTTCGTGATGTGTGTGCTCTAATAATTCACAATCGTTACTCGAAGATAAGTTAATTTTAGAAGGTTTTCTAATGTAGTCTATTATTACACCTTTTAATATAAACTTTTTAGGGTTTTGATAAACGATAACTTCGGGTCCAACCAGCACTCCAAGAGGAGAGTTCATAGTAGAAGTCATAAAAGGAT
>Ga0075480_10000723_pt1 | contig 19787 bp, 18 predicted proteins | sample DEB08_DNA_7_FD_81590 | JGI IMG/M metagenome (GOLD analysis project Ga0075480, IMG submission 81590) | Aqueous microbial communities from the Delaware River and Bay under freshwater to marine salinity gradient to study organic matter... | ecosystem: Environmental > Aquatic > Marine > Coastal ... | reverse complement strand
GGGGCGGCGAGTCGACCTTTACCCGAGTCGCCCCCGGCGAGTCGTCCTTCTTCGGGATCGACCACATGAACGCCACGACGACGCAAGAGCGCAATGTTGTCCTGCACAGCGGGGTGTTCCCACATCTCGGTGTGCATGGCCGGACACACGACGACAGGGGCCCGGGTTGCGATGAGGACATTCGTGAGCAGATCGGTCGACAGCCCGTGTGCATAGCCGGCAAGCACTCGCGCCGTGGCCGGTGCGACCAGAACCAGGTCGGCGTTCTGACCGAGCTTGGTGTGCGGAATGGGTGACGCCTCACTCCAGAGTGACGTCTGAACGGGCTCGCTCGCCAGTGCCGACAAGGTGGTTCGCCCGATGAACTTGTCGGCTCCGGCGGTCATCACCGGAACGACGTGCGCACCAAGATCGACCAGACGGCGACAAATTTCGACCGACTTGTAGGCGGCAATTCCGCCACTCACACCGAGAACGATGCGACGACCCGACAGCGGCCGCGTCATGACTGGTCGTGGCGACGCGTCAGGCGTCGTCACCCTCGGTCGCGTCGGGATCGGCGAGCAGGGCCAACTCGGCGGCCTGGGCGTCGGCAAGCGCTGCGGCTTCGGCTGCTTCGCGCTCACGCATCTCGTCACCAGAGATCCGCACGATCTTGTCAGCGGCAATTTCTTCGAAACTGAGGCTCAACAACTTGCGCAACGACGGAACCTGCGGAGGGATCGACTTCGACGACGTGACGCCCAGGTAGTAGTCCTGCAACTGGCGCGACCGGCTGGCCGCCAAGGTGACGAGACTGAACTTGGAGTCGACCTTGTCGAGCAGAACTTCGAGGGCTGGATGGGTCATCGAGTCGTTGGTCGTCACCGGGGCACCGTTCTACGAGTCTTCTACGAGTCCTACTGGACGATGTGAGGCTAGCCCCGTCGTTCGGAATTGCGTCGAGAGCGGATGATCTCGAGCATTTCGCCCACCGTCCGCTCGAGATCGTCGTTCACGACCACATGGTCGGCGAGAGCACGGCCCACCGGCTCTTCTTCCTCGGCCTTGCGGAGTCGAGCCTGCACTTTGTCGTCGGGGTCCCCGCGTCCCACAAGGCGCCGACGTTGCTCGTCTCGAGACGGGGGCAGGACGAAAATGAGGATCGAGTCCGGAAATCGGGACTTCACCTGCCGGGCCCCGTCGACCTCGATCTCGAGCACCAGATCAAGCGGCGACGAGGGATCGGGCTGCGGCGAGCCGTAGAAGTTGCCGAGGAACTCAGTCCACTCGAGAAATCCGTCGGCATCCCGACGGTGCAAGAACTCGTCCCGCGACACGAAGACATAGGCGTCATCACGTTCTCCGGGACGCTGGTCGCGGGTCGTCCACGATCGGCTGAGCAACAACTCCGGATCGCGCGCCACCAAGGCGTCGACGATCGTTCCTTTACCGACCCCACCAGGGCCGGACACGATAATGATCAGTGGGCGGTGTCGGGGAAGCGGGTCGACGTCGACCCTCGACATCACTTGTCGAGGTGTTCGAGCAGGGACTTCTTCTGCTGAGCGCCGAGGCCCTGAATCTTGCGGTTGTCGGCGATCCCGACCTCTTCCATGATCTTGCGGGCCTTGACCTTGCCAAGACCGGGCAAGCTCTCGAGGAGCGAGACGACCTTCAACTTGCCCACGTTGGGATCAGAGGAAGCCAAAGCGTCGGCCACCGTGAGGGTGCCCTGCTTCAGCCTGACCTTGATCGCGGCACGAGCGGCCCGAGCTTCAGCAGCCTTGGCCAGCGCCGCCGCGCGCTGTTCGGGTGTGAGTTGCGGAGGAGTTGCCATGGGCGAAACTTACTCCTGGTCAGAGGGGTGCTGGTGGATAGTCGGCTCCCGCCGTCAGTCGGACCCTCGGCCTCGACGGCCCGTGATGTCTCGTAACCTCGAAAAGCCCTGGTCAGCAGCCCACACGACCAAATCGTCGGCAATCGACATGGGCGCCCGCGGATCGACGAAAGTTGCCGTCCCAACCTGGACCGCCGACGCTCCGGCCCGCAGCAGCGCACCGGCTGCGGCACCCGACGTGACACCACCCACGCCGATGATCGGGAGATCCGGGTCGGCCGCTCGCACGTCGGCGACGGCGCGCAGAGCCACCGGATGAACCATCGGACCGGAGAGCCCTCCACCACCGTTTCCGAGGACCGGCACGCCCTCGTCGTCGAGAACGAGACCCACCACCGTATTCACGAGGGTCACGGCTTCGGCCCCGGCTGCACGTACTGCGCCGGCCACCTCAACCAGTCGATCGGTATTCGGACTCAACTTGGCCCACACTGGCCGATCGATGACCTGACAGCGCGCCACGACATCGGCCGAGAGGTCGGCGTCGTGAGCAAAGATCCCACGTCGCTCTTCCAGATTGGGACATGACAAGTTGATTTCCACCGCCACGATGTGGTCGGCGCCTGGCCGGCTGAGGCGCTCAGCCATCACCTCGGCTGCTTGTCGGTATTCCTCGACACTTCTCCCCCACAAGCTGACGACAGTTCGTGCTCCGTGTCGGGCGAGCACGTGGAGATGTTCGTCGAACCAGGCCGCCATTCCAGGGCCCTGCAGTCCGACGGCGTTGATCATCCCGTGCGACAGCGGGTGGAGCCGTGGGGCCGGATTGCCAGCCCACGGCATGACCGACAACGACTTCACGACGACGGCACCGATGCGGCTCAGGTCGAAATAGGCACCGAGTTCGGCACCGTGCCCCGACGTTCCCGACGCCGTCATCACCGCATGCGAGAGTTCGATCGATCCGACGCGCACGCGAGTGTCAACGGCCATGGTGCTCCTGCAGGCTGCACACGTCGAGTGGACGATCCCACTGTTCAGCCAGACCGCGAGCAGCCGCCAGGGCCGCTTCCACCGTCGTGACCGACGGGACTCGGTACATGTTCGCCGCCTTACGAATGGCCTCTCCATCGGTGCGCCCACCGCGCCCCTGGGGCGTGTTGATCACGAACGAGATCGCTCCGCTCGCAATGAGATCGACGGCGGTCTCGCCGGCCTGTTCACTCACCTTGTCGACTGTACGATCGACCGCCAAGCCGAAACGGGCCAAATAGTCAGCGGTGCCGCGCGTGGCTGCGACGAGGAATCCGAGCTCACGTAGACGCTTCGCCACCACGATGCCAGCCGGCTTGTCGGAATCGGCCAACGACAAAAAGACCGTTCCGCTGCTCGGCAACACGGTTCCCGCCGCCAATTCGGCCTTGTAGAACGCTTTCCCGAAAGTGGCGTCGATACCCATCACTTCGCCGGTGGAACGCATCTCGGGTCCGAGAGCGGTGTCGACTTCCGGGAAACGATTGAACGGTAGGACCGCTTCTTTGATGGCCACGCGTCCACCGTCGAGAACCGAGTCGACGAGCAGACCTTCTGCACGAAGTTCGGCGAGGGTGGCACCGAGCATCACGCGGGTGGCCACTTTGGCGAGTGGTACTCCCGTGGCCTTGGCCACGAACGGCACGGTACGACTCGCCCGGGGGTTCGCCTCGATCACGTACACGTTGGTGCCGGCCACTGCGAACTGCACGTTGATCAGACCGCTCACGTCGAGCGCTTCGGCAATGGCTTCGGTATAGGCGCGAATGACCTCGACCACCCATGACGGCAGGGTCTGGGGCGGTATTGCGCAAGCCGAGTCACCCGAGTGAACGCCGGCCTCTTCGACGTGCTCCATGACACCACCAATGAGAACTTCGCCGGTGTGATCACGAATCGCGTCGACGTCGACTTCGGTCGCGTCCTCGAGGAAACGGTCGACGAGAACAGGCCGCTCGGCCGAGAGCCCACCCTCTTTGCCGAGACTCCCGAAGCCTGACAACTCCTCCATGGCCCGGGCCAGGTGCTCACGATCGTGCACGATCTGCATGGCTCGGCCACCAAGTACGTAACTGGGACGCACCAGAACGGGAAAGCCGACACGGGACACGATGTCTTCAGCATCGGCCAGGGTCACAGCCGTGCCGCCGGGAGGCTGAGGGATGCGTAGACGGTCGCACAACTCGTTCCACTTCTCGCGATCCTCGGCCAGGTCGATCGACGCGGGGGATGTACCGGCAATCAGGCCCTGCGGGATCTGACCCGACAACTTGAGCGGCGTCTGCCCGCCCAGCGACACGATCACCTTGGGCGGTCGACCACCGGACGCCGCCGTCTCGGCGTCGATCACGTTCAGTACGTCTTCTTTGGTGAGTGGCTCGAAGTACAGGCGGTCAGAGGTGTCGTAGTCGGTCGACACCGTTTCGGGATTGCAATTGACCATCACCGTCTCATACCCGGCATCGCGTAGTGCGAACGACGCGTGCACGCAGCAGTAGTCGAACTCGATGCCCTGTCCGATGCGATTGGGACCCGATCCGAGAATCACGACGCGTGGTCGATCGGACTCGCGGATTTCGCTCTCGTCCTCGTAGGTCGAGTAGTGATACGGAGTCTCGGCAGCGAACTCGGCCGAACAGGTGTCGACGGTCTTGTACGTGGGCAGCACGCCCGCCGCCACGCGAGCTTCACGTACTTCGTCCTCACTGCGACCCCACAGGTACGCCAACTGGCTGTCACTGAAACCGAGTCGCTTGGCGCGCTTCCAGCCGCGTACGTCGAGAGTGTCGACTGTCGTCGCCTCGAGGCGCCTTCGTTCTTCGACGAGTATGGACATCTGGTCGAGAAACCACGGATCGACCCGACAACTCTCGTGAATTGCTTCGATCGACACGTGACGACGTAGCAGTTCACCGATCTGGAAGATGCGGTCGGGTGTAGGAACGGCGATCCGCGCAAGGAGTGCTTGGTCGTCGAGGTCGTCGAATTGCTTCTCAATCGGATCGGCGTTCAGGCCCGCTCGTCCCTGTTCGAGCGAACGCAACGCCTTTTGCAGGCTTTCCGGGAACGTTCTTCCGATCGACATCACCTCACCGACACTCTGCATCTGCGTACCGAGTACTCCTGACGTGCCCGGAAGCTTCTCGAACGCCCAACGAGGGATCTTCGTCACGACGTAGTCGATCGTGGGCTCGAAACTGGCTGGGGTCATCTTCGTGATGTCGTTCGGGATCTCGTCGAGTGTGTAACCGATGGCCAACTTGGCTGCGATCTTGGCGATGGGAAAGCCAGTCGCCTTGGATGCCAGCGCGCTCGAGCGCGACACACGTGGATTCATTTCGATCACGACCTGCTCGCCCGTGGCAGGGTCGACGGCGAACTGAACATTCGAACCACCAGTTTCCACGCCGACTCGGCGAATGCATGCCAGAGCCGCGTCGCGCATCTGCTGGTACTCCACGTCGCTCAGAGTCTGAGCCGGTGCGACTGTGATCGAATCACCGGTGTGCACACCCATTGGATCCACATTCTCGATCGAGCAGATGATCACGCAGTTGTCGGCACGATCCCGCATGACCTCGAGTTCGTACTCCTTCCAACCGGCGATGCTCTTTTCGATGAGGATCTCGCTGATCGGACTGGCCTCGAGCCCGAGGGCGGCCAGACGGTCGAACTCCTCGGGAGTCGATGCGATTCCGGTTCCGCGCCCGCCGAGGATGTAGGCCGGACGGATGATGACCGGTAATCCGATCTCGGCCATGACGTCTCGGGCTTCGACGATCGTGTGGGCAACTCCACTCCGCGGCACCGACAGACCGATCTCGATCATCGCTTCCTTGAACTTCTCACGATCCTCCGCGGTGGCGATCGCCTCGGCATTGGCTCCGATCAACTCGGGAGTACCAGGAACTCCGACCAGGCCTCGTTCGAACAGCGCCATCGCCAGGTTCAGACCTGTTTGTCCACCGAGAGTGGGAAGAACTGCATCGGGACGCTCGCGTTCGATGATGCGCGCCACCACCTCCCACGTGAGGGGTTCGATATAGGTGCGGTGGGCGAAATCGGGGTCGGTCATGATCGTCGCCGGATTCGAGTTGGCGAGGATCACGCGATAGCCCTCGTCTTTCAGGACCCGGCACGCCTGCGTACCCGAATAGTCGAACTCGCACGCTTGTCCGATCACGATTGGCCCCGAACCGATGATCAGGATCGAAGAGAGGTCGTCGCGGCGGGGCATCAGTTGGCTCCCTGCGTCATGAGGCGAGCGAATTCGTCGAACAGATATCGACTGTCGTGCGGTCCGGGACCGGCCTCGGGGTGGTATTGAACGCTGAACGCCGGCGCGTCGAGCACCCGCATCCCTTCGTTCGTGTGATCGTTCAGATTGAGATGAGTCACCTCGACACGACCACCGAGGCTCGCCGGATCGACGCAGTAGTTGTGGTTCTGACTCGTGATCTCGATGCGACCCGATGCTTCGTGACGAACCGGGTGATTCCCTCCGTGATGACCGAAGGGCAGCTTGAAGGTGTCGCCACCCAGCGCACGACTGAGCAATTGGTGGCCGAGGCAGATACCGAAGACCGGAACTTCTCCGACCAAATGACGAATGGTCTCGACTGCATAGGGAACTGCCGACGGGTCACCAGGTCCGTTGGAGAGGAACACACCATCGGGCTTCATGGCCAAGACATCGGCCGCCGACGTGGACGCCGGCACCACCTCGATCGTGGCGATCTCGGCCAGGCACCGCAAGATCGTCGACTTGATACCGAAGTCGAAGGCGACGACACGGTGTGCTCCCCCGTCGACGCGATACGCACGATCGGTACTGACAGTCGCAACGAGATCGATCCCTTCGGTTCCGGCTTCGGACCGAGCCGCGGCCAGCAACTCGTCGTACGACCCGGTACCGAACGCGCCTGACATCGAGCCGGTATCGCGCAGAACACGGGTGAGTCGGCGAGTGTCGACACCGGCGATTCCCGACACACCCTGTATCGACAGCATCGCGTCGAGACTTCTCGTCGAGCGGTGATTGCTTGCTCGACGAGCAAGATCGCGCACGATGACGCCGCGACAGAACGGACGGGCCGATTCGTCGTCGTCGCTCGTCGTGCCGTAATTCCCGATGTGTGGATACGTGAAGGTGACGATCTGTCCGGCATAGCTCGGGTCGGTCACGACCTCCTGGTAGCCCGTCAGGACCGTGTTGAACACGACTTCGCCAGTGGTGACCGCAGCTGCGGCCCCGATGGCTTCGCCCTCGAACACGCTTCCGTCGGCCAAGACAAGGTGGGCCGGTGTGATCTCTCCGTCAGACATGGACACCCTTCGTGATCGGTGGACAGCAGATCCGAGACGATCGGACTACTGAATGAATGATCATACAGTCTGTCGTATGAATATTGCATATTTTCATTGGATGGCCTCACCATCGACCACGACAGCCACACCCTCGTAGATCGTGTGCCGCACCCGACCCCTCAGCACTCGCCCGCCATAGGGGGTGTTTCGACTGCGACTCGCCAGAGTCGACGGATCCACTTCCCACCTCGCCGTCGGATCGAAGACGGTCAGATTGGCTGGCTCGCCGACCGAAACCGGTCGACCATGGCGATCCGCCAGGCGAGCGATCCGAGCCGGATTCCAACTGAGCGCCGCAACCACCTGACGCAACGTCATCAGGCCAGTGTCGACCAACTCTGTCAGTGAGACACCGAGGGCTGTTTCGAGTCCGAGCATGCCCGGCGGAGCCTGATCGAGCGGTTGTTCCTTCAGACGTTCGGCATGCGGGGCGTGATCAGTGGCGATCGCGTCGATCGTGCCGTCGGCAAGACCTTCCTTCAAGGCGGCGATGTCGGCCGGAGTGCGGAGTGGCGGATTCACCTTGAAGACGGGATCGAAACCCGACAACAACTCGTCGGTCAACGAGAAATGGTGAGGTGCGACCTCGGCGGTGATCGCCAGCCCGTCGGCCTTGGCGGCTCGTACGAGTTCGACACTGCGTGCAGTCGACAGATGCAGAAAGTGCATTCCGGCACCAGTGAGTCGACACAGTTCGATGTCTCGATGGACCATGAGCTCCTCGGCGAGTGCCGGCCAACCCGGTAGTCCGAGACGACTGCAGCACGAACCTTCGTGCATCACGGCCCCAACGGTCAGACTCACCACTTCGCAGTGTTGGGCGAGCGTGACGCCGAGATCGCGCGAGTACTCGAGTGCTCGACGCATCAACTGAGCGTCCTGCACTCCCGAGCCGTCGTCGGTGAAAAGATGCACTCCGGCCGCCTGGAGTTCGGCAAACGGCGCCAGACGCTCTCCGGCCCGATCCATCGTGATGCATCCCGAGGGAACGACCTCGCACAGGCCGGCACGGCGACCCTGCTCGCGCACGAAGTCGACCACGATGCGCGAGTCGTGCGGTGGTTCGGTGTTGGGCATTGCGATCACTGCAGTGAATCCGCCTCTGGCGGCGGCCCGGCTTCCAGTCTCGATCGTCTCGGACTCTTCACGTCCAGGCTCACGGAGATGTACGTGAAGATCGACGAAACCGGAGGTCACGACACAATCGGATGCGTCGAGTTCCTGATCTGCGGCCGGCAACTCGCGACCGGGCTCGACCACATGGGTGATCAAGCCGTCGGCGACGCGCAGATCGGCCGGCCGACCCGAATCGGCGTGCACGTTCGCATCGAGAATTCGCCCTCCACGCACGATCAGGCTCACGACGGCACCTCATCCCCCGACGCCAGCAGTTCGAACAGGACCGCCATTCGTACCGAAATACCGTGTGTCACCTGGTCGATGATCGCACTCTGCGTCGTCGACGACGGATCGAACATCATCTCGACTCCTCTGTTCATGGGTCCGGGATGCATGAGCAACGTGTCGGGCCGCGTACGGGACCAACGCGTCTCGTCGAGTCCGAACCGCCTGCTGTATTCGGCCAGATCGGGAACGAGGGCTTCATTCATTCGTTCGCGTTGCATACGAAGCATGTACACCACGTCGACTTCGGGCAGGACGTCGTCGAGAGACGTCGACGTGGAAACCGTCCATGAGGTGGTGTCAGGTGGCAAAAGCGTGGCTGGACCCACGAGTACTACCTCGGCGCCGAGACCCGAGAAGGCCTCGAGACAACTACGAGCGACTCGGCTGTGGCGCGAGTCGCCAACGATGGCGATGCGCAGACCCACCAGACACTCGGGCGATGGATCGAGTCCCCGTCGCGCCATCACCGTGTAGCAATCGAGCAGGGCCTGCGTCGGATGCTGATGCCAGCCGTCTCCTGCGTTCACGATGCTGGCGTCGGTCCACTCGGAGATCTGCCAAGGAACGCCGCTCGTCCGGTGGCGCACCACGAAAACGGCGGCCCCCATGGCACTCACCGTTTCGATGGTGTCGCGCAGGCTCTCGCCTTTGTTCAGACTCGACGTCGACACCGAGAAGTTCACCGTGTCGGCCGACAATCGGCGAGCTGCCGTCTCGAAACTGATGCGGGTACGAGTCGAGTCCTCGAAGAAGAGGCTCACCACTGTTCGGCCGACGAGGGCCGGAACCTTGGGAACGGGGCGAGAGTTCACCGCCTCCATGTGACGGGCCGTGCGGAGAATTCGAACGACGCCTTCGGTGCCGATCTCAGAGATGCTCCGCACGTGCTTCACGTCGTCGCCCTCCGCCGCAGCACGACTCCCTCGGGAGAGACGACCACGTCCTCGTCGGAACTCGTCGGAAGGTTCTTACCGATGTAATCGGGTCGAATGGGCAATTCACGATGACCGCGGTCGACCATCACCGCCAGCTGCACTTGAGCCGGACGACCGTATTGATGCAGCGCGTCGAGCGCGGCTCGAACGGTCCGCCCTGTGTAGAGCACATCGTCGACCACGATGACGCGGGCACCGGTCAGATCGATCGGAATCCTCGTGACGGCGACCGGAGTAACGGGGCGCAGACCAATGTCGTCACGAAACAGTGACACGTCGAGCTCACCACGTGGTACTGGTCGGCCGTCGATGCGCTCGAGAGTGGTCGCCAGTCGTTCGGACAACCACACTCCGCCACGCTGGAGTCCGATCAAAACGACACCGTCGAGACCACGATTTCGCTCGATGATCTCGTGTGAGATTCGGGTCATGGCCCGATCGAGATCGTCGGAACGGAGAACGTGCACGGACTCGTCGCTTGTACCGGTGTCACCCGGGTCTCGTGTCATGTCGTCCTCCGTTCGGGCCTCACAGGACCCGTTTGACGGTCGACAGAACCCTAGCAGTCGCGCCCTGGGGTCAGGACCAACGACCGAGCACGGCAACCAGATCGTCGGGAAGCGGCGAATCGACTCCGATCTCGTCACCTGTCACCGGATGTCGGAACGTCAGGCGAGTGGCATGCAGGACCGGGCGTTCGGTCGACCATCCTGCGCGTTGACCACCGTACGTGGCGTCACCGACGACCGGATGTCCGACCGCTGCCAGATGAACCCGGATCTGATGGGTGCGTCCGGTTTCGAGTTCGCAGATCACGAGCGAGGCATCGGGATCGGAGAAAGTCCTTTCGACGTGGTAGTGGGTTCTGGCCTCTTTGCCGGTCGGTACCACTGCCATACGGAGCGGATCGCGCGGATCGCGCCCGATCGGCGCGTCGATGGTCCCCGACGGGGCGTCGAAGTGCCCCCAGGCCAGCGCGATGTAACGCCGTTCGACGTCGTGTTCGGAGAGTTGTTCGACAAGCGAGTGATAGGCCTCGTTCGTTCGGGCGACCACGAGAAGGCCCGATGTCCCGACATCGAGTCGATGGACGATGCCCGGACGCTCGGGGTCGCCAACCGAGGCGATCTCGGGATACCTGGCCAACAAGCCGTTGACGAGGGTGCCGCCATGGTGTCCGGCGGCCGGATGCACGACGACACCGGGCGCCTTGTCGACCACGATCACGTGGTCGTCTTCGTGGAGCACGACCACGTCGATCGACTCGTCGGGTCCGGGGAGCTCGACCGTAGGACGGGTAGATGTGTCGATCTCGACGACCTGGCCGAGGTTCAGGCGAACCTTTCCGGATGCGACGACTGAGCCGTCGAGACGCACGCCCCCAGCTTCGATCATCACAGCGGCATCGCGACGACTGACATCGGCGACCAACGACACCACCCGATCGAGTCGCTCTCCGACGAGGGACTCCGGGATCTCTTCACGAAGCATCTCACTCATCGGTCACCGACTTTGCCGGCGCGCGGCGTGCGTCGACGAGGAAGCCGATGATCAGAAGCGCGCCGCCGATGTTGATCGCCACATCAGCGACATTGAAGATCGGAAACCACTGAAAGTCGACGAAGTCGACGACGGAACCACGAAGGAACTCTCCCCCACGGAACGTCCGATCGACGAGATTTCCAGCCGCCCCGCCGATCACCAGCCCGACGGCCACGATCGACAACCGAGACGAAGCACGGCGGAACGACACCAAGAGCCACACGATGACGACGGTAGCGACCACGGCGATGACTGGGCCGAGACCCTGAGCGCGTCCGAAGGCCATTCCGCTGTTGAAGGCCAGATTGAACTGCAACGTCCACAACACATGGATCACCTCACCGTCACCAAGGCGGCCGAGGGCCCAGTGTTTGGTGATCTGGTCGATGGCCACCACAACGGCAGCCAGCATCGACGACGTGGGGAGTGAACCGGACCGGACACGGCCCGTCGACGTCATCGCTGTCCGATTCCGCCGACTCGTTCGGTGACGAGCTCGGTCGCCCACGGGATGAACTCGAGACGTTCGCGCGGAATCGGCTTGGTCGACACCACGCTGTAGCCGTAGTCGCCAGTTTCAATCCGAACGAGAGCGGCTTCGATGTCCATCACGATCTGTCGATCTTGTTCGGACAACATCTTGGCCCTCTCACGTTCGACCGCCAGGGTGTCGCCTTCGCCGCCGTCCTCGTCGAACTGATCGTCCCCCATACCTGAGGCCTCGATCAGTAATTCTCGCTCGCGATCGAGAGCCGCCACCTGACCCAGATATTGGTCGCGCAACTCGCTGAGTTGCTCACGACGCGCTCGCAAAAAGGCCAGATCGAAATCCTTGTTGGAAATGATGCCGTCCTTGGACACCGGCCTCTTACCCGGAACGGGAGGTTTGACGAAGATCGGTTTCTTCGGTGCGGCCTTCTTCGCCGGAGCTTTCACGACGACGGCCTTCTTGGCGGGCGCCTTCGCAGTCGGTGTCTTTTTCGCCGGAGCTTTCTTGGCGGGCGCCTTCTTCACGGGAGCCTTCTTGGCAGGCGCCTTCTTCACGGGAGCCTTCTTGGCAGGCGCCTTTTTCGCCGGAGCTTTCTTGGCCGGAGCTTTCTTGGCTGGCGCCTTCTTCACGGGAGCCTTCTTGGCCGGAGCCTTCTTGGCGGGTGCCTTCTTGGCCGGAGCCTTCTTGGCGGGCGCCTTCTTCACGGGAGCCTTCTTGGCTGGCACCTTCTTCGCCGGTGCCTTCTTGGCCGGAGCCTTCTTCGCGGGTTTCTTGCTCGGCATCGTCACTCCTCGCTCGAACAGCAGGGTTGCGGAAGGATAACCCCAATCTCTACGGCGGACACCGACCTCTTGGCTTGCCTCAGGTCACGCGCGCCACTGACACATGAACGTCGTCGTCGTCGAGCGTGGCGGTCGGTTCACCGGTTCCCCAGTTCACCGAGACAGCCAATGTCTCGGCGGCCACGACGTCGAGGAAGGGTTGAATACGTCGTCGAATGGCTTCGGGAACTCCGAGGGTGAGCGAAATTCGATCGCTCACCGCGAGTCCTGCGTCACGTCGTGCCTGTTGAACGAGACGGACCAGATCGCGCGCCGTGCCCTCGGCTTCGAGTTCAGGAGTCACTTCGGTATCGAGGGTGATCACACCGAGACCGTCGGACATCGTTGCGGTCGCTTCGCCGTCGGCAACGGCGAGTTTCAGCGTGTACTCGCCCTCGAGTAGTTCGATTCCACCAGCGACCACACGGTCACCGTCGCGAGACCAGTCACCGGCCTTGATCGCCTTGATCACTTCCTGGGTTCGTCCTCCGAGACGCGGGCCCAATGCCGCCGGCACTGCCTGCAAGACCATCGGTGCCGCACCGACCTCTTCCGACAACACCACGGACTTCACATTGACCTCGTCGGCCACGATGTCGAGGAAGTCGCGTACTCGTTCCGCTCCCGGAAAGGCGACCCGCATCTCCCCGAGTGGCTGACGAACTCGGCGACCGTGCGCCTTGCGAATCGACAAGGCGACCGAGCAGATGTCACGAACCGAATCCATCGATTCCACAAGAGCATCGTCATTCGGAAGGGACGCGGTCGACGGCCAGTCCGTGAGATGAACGCTGTCGTCGCCCGTGAGTCCCCGGTAGACGTTGTCGGAGACGAGAGGAAGGAGCGGCGCCGCCACCTGACTGAGCAGCACCAGCACCGTGTGCAACGTGTCGATGGCGTCGCGGTCACCCGCCCAGAACCGATCTCGCGAACGTCGGATGTACCAGTTGGTCAGGACGTCGAGGAAGTCGCGCACTGCCGAACAGGCCGAGAACAAGTCGTAGGCATCGAGATCGGCGGTGGCGCGCTCGATCAAACGCGCGGTCTTGGCCAAGATGTAGCGATCGAGAACGTTGTTCGAATCGGTACGGAACGTTCCAACCGTCTCTTCGGCCTCGCTGTATAGCGCGAGGAAGTACCAGGAGTTCCAGAACGGAAGGATGATTTGACGGACGGTGTCACGAATTCCACTTTCGGTCACCGAGAAGTCGGCACCGCGCAGGATCGCTGACGACAAGAGGTACCAGCGCATCGCATCGGCGCCGTACTTGTCGAAGACTTCCATCGGATCGGGATAGTTGCGAAGGCTCTTCGACATCTTCTGACCGTCGTCGCCGAGGACGATGCCGTGACTCACACACGTCGAGAAAGACGGTCGATCGAATAGTGCGGTGGCGAGGACGTGCAAGGTGTAGAACCAACCTCGCGTCTGGCCGATGTACTCGACGATGAAGTCGCCGGGATAGTGCTGGTCGAACCACTCTCGGTTCTCGAACGGGTAGTGCACCTGAGCAAACGGCATCGATCCGCTCTCGAACCAGCAGTCGAGGACCTCCGGGACCCGTCGCATCATCGAACGTCCTGTCGGATCGTCGGGATTGGGTCGAACCAACTCGTCGACTGCCGGACGATGGAGATCGGTCACCTCCACGCCGAAGTCGCGTGTCAACTCTTCGAGACTCCCGTACACGTCGACGCGTGGATATTCGGGATCGTCGCTCTTCCAGACGGGAATTGGCGATCCCCAGAATCGATTACGGCTGATCGACCAGTCGCGCGCATTGGCGAGCCATTTACCGAAAGAACCGTCCTTCAGATGGGTCGGCACCCAGCGGATCTGCTGATTGAGCTCGACCATCCGGTCCTTGATCGCCGTGACCTCGACGAACCACGACGAAATTGCTCGATACACGAGCGGTTCAGCACACCGCCAACAATGCGGGTACGCGTGGTCGTACGTGTCGTGACGAACCACGACACCGAGCGACTTCAAGTGTTTGATGACGGCCGGGTTGGCTTCGAACACGTGCTGACCGACCCAGTCGGAGATTTCCGCGGTGTAGCAGCCGTGACTGTCCATCGGGCAGATGGTGGGGATACCCACTGCCGCACACGCGTTCTGGTCGTCTTCGCCGAAACCAGGAGCCATGTGCACGACTCCGGTGCCGTCCTCGGTGGAGACGAAGTCACCAGAGAGAATCTGGAATCCGTTCGGCGTGTCGGCCAAGTACGGCAAGAGCGGCGCGTAGCGACGCCCGATCAGATCACGACCGAGAATCGTGCGCTCCACCTCGAAACCTTCCAACTCGCGTTCGTAGGAATCGAGTCGGGCCGAGGCCACGATCACCGCATCGTCGCCGCGCCGGAGCACCGAGTACTCGATGTCGGGCCCGACGGCCAGCGCCAGATTCGACGGCAACGTCCAGGGGGTGGTCGTCCACGCCCAGATCGTCTCGCCGGTCTCGAGTCGGAAACCGACGGTGACCGCGGGATCCTGACGATCGCGATACACGTCGTCCATACGAGTTTCGGTGTTGCTGAGAGGCGTCTCACAGCGCCAGCAGTACGCGAGGACGCGATACCCCTCGTACACCAAGCCCTTGTCGTGGAGGGTCTTGAACGCCCACATCACCGATTCCATATAGGAGATGTCGAGTGTCTTGTAGTCGTTGTCGAAGTCGACCCAACGCGCCTGCCGCGTGACGTAACGACGCCACTCGTTGGTGTAGCGCAGAACACTCGACCGGCAGTAGTCGTTGAATTTTCCGACGCCGTATTCCGAGATCTCGGGATGGCCGGAAATTCCCAGCTGCTTCTCCGCCTCCACCTCGGCCGGAAGGCCATGGCAGTCCCACCCGAAGCGGCGCTCCACACGACGTCCCCGCATGGTCTGGTAGCGGGGAATGGCGTCTTTCACGAAGCCGGTGAGGAGGTGCCCGTAGTGCGGGAGACCATTGGCGAAGGGAGGGCCGTCGTAAAAGATGAATTCGTTGTCTCCACCCTCTCCGGCCGCACGGTTCTCGACCGAACGACGGAACGTCTCGTCGACGTCCCAGCGCTGAAGCACCTCGATCTCGAGGTCCGGGAACGACGGTTGCGACGCGACAGGGGGATACCGGTGGGACGACATGGGTGTCGACAGGCTAGCCAGGGGCGTCAGAGGGCCCGCAGGAGCACGTTCAGAACGAGGATGACCACGATCGGCGAAAGATCGAACCCTCCGAACGACGGGAGAACACGACGTACCGGACCGAGAACCGGCTCGGTGATCCGGATCAGCAGCTCCATCACCGAGCGAGCACCAGAGCTCGACATCGGGAACCACGACAAGATGACCCGACCGATGATGGCCAACTCGAACAGAAAGACGATCGTATAGATCAGTTCGCGCATGACGATCAGTACTCGACGACCGCAGCCCGCGGTGACGGCTTCAAGAGATAGACGCCCTTGGCCACCTTTTCGATCTTTCCGTGCAATCCGTAGCAGAGTCCGCTCGAGAAGTCGACCATGCGCCGTGCCACGTCCGCGTCACAGCCTTCGGTGTTGAGGATGACGGGATGGCCATCACGGAACCGGTTGGCGACCTCTTGGATGTCGTTGAAACGAAGCGCTTTGACCGTGTACGTCTCGCCCGGCACTCCCCCCGAGCCAACGGTCCGTACCGACGACGCCTGCCGGCCCGACACCGGTCGCGGCTGCACCGAGGAATCGTCGGCCCCGCCACGTCGAGCCGGAACCGGATCGACGTCACGCGGCGTCACTTGACGGGACACTGGGCGGGACGGGTCGTCCGAGTCGCGAACGGGCGACGGTTCGACGTCGTCGTAGTCGTCGTACGCGTCGTCCTCACCGAGGCCCAAATAATCCATGGCTCGCCGGAAAATCGACATGGTGAGCAAATCGTAGTACGAGACGTCAACGGACGGGTGGACGGTCACCGAAGATCGCTGAACCCACCCGAACCATGGTCGATCCGCAGGCGAGAGCGAGGTCGAGATCGCCACTCATACCCATCGAGCGCACGGGTAGACCGAATACGTCGGCCAACTCGACGGTCCGCTCGAAGGCTCGTCTCGTGAGGAGTGGATCACCATTCGTCGGTCCGATCACCATCAGGCCGTCGACCACCAGACCTCGCTCACGCGCTCGCGCGATGAGTTCGGGCACCTGACCGGGAATGCAACCGCCCTTGTCCGCCTCGCCAAGGGGGTCGACTTGAACGAGAACGTGCGCGCCAGGATCACGCCGAGCGATCTCGTCGACCAGTACTTCTCGATCCACGCTCTGCCACACGTCGACGTGTCCGGCGAGAATCCGAACCTTGTTGGACTGAAGTCGTCCGATGAAATGGACCCGCGGGCGCTCAAGACCCGGATACCGACGAGAAAACTCCTCGGACTTACTAATCAACTCCTGGGCGTAGTTCTCGGCCACGTCGTGTCCGCCGGCACGAATCACCGATGCCCACGCCTCGACCGGAAACGTTTTGGTGACTGCAACGACGGTCGCCGCGCTCGTCGACCGTCGAACCGACTGTTGAACACCACCCCATCGGCGGGCGATCTCGTCGTCAGAGAGCACCTTTGGTGGAGCGGCTACTTCAGAAACGACGGAACGTCGAAGTCGTCGTCGCCGTCGTCGCCGAGATGCACCGGGTCATCGGCGAAGATGTCCTTCGCCGGAGAGGGCCGTTGATCTTTCGGCGTTGCTCGTCCGGCCGGACGGGCCGACGGCTTGACCTGAGGCGCGCCATCCCATCGATCGAAACCAGCAGCGATGACGGTGACCTTGACCTCATCGCCCATCTCGTCGTTGATGACGGTTCCAAAGATGATGTTGGCGTCTTGATGGGCGATGCCGTGGATGATCTCGGCTGCCTCGTTCATCTCCATGAGGGTCATGTCCGACGGGCCGGTCACGTTCAACAACACACCACGGGCGCCTTCGATTGATGCCTCGAGCAGATTGCTCGAGAGTGCCTTCAGTGCAGCGTCACGAGCTCGGCTGTCACCGCTGGCCGAGCCGATGCCCATGAGGGCAGAGCCGGCGTTCTGCAGCGTCATTTTCACGTCGGCGAAGTCGGTGTTGATGAGACCAGGATTCGTGATGAGTTCGGAAATTCCCGACACACCGCTGTAGAGGACCTCATCAGCTTTGCCGAAAGCTTCGATCACGGTGTCACGGGCTTCGACGACCGAGAGCAAGCGATCATTGGGTACGACGATGAGCGTGTCGACCTTTTCTTTCAACTTGGCCACTCCGGAATCGGCTTGGACCGCCCGACGACGACCCTCGAAGGAGAACGGTCGCGTCACGATGCCAATGGTGAGTGCTCCGAGATTCTTGGCGACTTCGGCCACGATCGGTGCGGCACCAGTTCCGGTGCCACCTCCTTCTCCGGCTGTGATGAACACCATGTCGGCGCCCTTCAGGGCGTCTTCGATCTCGTCACGGTGGGCCTCGGCGGCCTGACGACCGATCTCGGGATCGCTACCCGCACCGAGACCACGAGTGAGTTCGCGTCCGATGTCGAGCTTCAACTCGGCATCGGACGTCATGAGAGCCTGAATGTCGGTGTTGATCGCGATGAACTCCACACCGCGCAGATTGCGTTCGATCATCCGGTTCACGGCATTGACACCGCCGCCACCGACACCGATCACCTTGATCTGACAGATGTAGTTGTTGTGACTACCGGCCATCCGGCTCCTCCGCTCTCGGGTCGATCGGGGACGGCAACGTCCGAACCGACGTGTCCGGACCGACCTTGACGACCGACGTGGACGACATTCTCTCAGGTCAGGACGTCACATGGGGGGATACCCCGAGCGGCCCCGCCCCATCGTTCCTGGTCAGCGGACACTTGCCTCACCGCTCGAAACGTCGACGATCGAATACGAGCGACTCCCTTGACGCTTGATCTCGTTGACCAGCGCCACGAGCTTGTCCTGGAACCGGTCCGGCCGGCCGAACTGAACCGTCACGTCGCCGGACAAGAGAACCGAGACCTCTCCATCGGGGGTGACCGACATCGAGACCAGTCGAAGGCGCAGATCGCGCGGAAGGGCGTTGATCAGCTGGGCCGCTCCGAGGAACGGCTGGTCGACGAAATCTCCCGGCGAGAGATTCGGTCCGGTTCCGAGGATCGGCGGGAAATCGACCAGGTCTCCTTCGATCACGTCGAGAATCCGTCCATCGATGTCGAGGACGCGATTGAACCCGTCGACCGCTCGGTAGAAGGCAATGGGTTCGCGTTCGTCGATCTGAATCGACACTCGTCGGGGAAGATGCATCGACACGCGGGCCTCACGAATCCACGGAATTCCCTCCAAGGCGGCCTCGGCACCGTTCAGATCGGCCGTCAGAATCGGATCGCCACGTAACGACGCAACGACCTCACCAACCCGATCGGCATCGGCGTACACCACACCTTCGACGTCGATCGTTCGAATCGACAAGATGGGACTGGCGAGCACGACGAGCCCGGCGATGACGATCGCTGCCACGCCGCCGATCACGAGCGCGATGCGCAGACGCCGGCGACCCTCGGCCCGACGGGCCGCGATCCGGCGTTCGCGAAAGCGGGCCTGACCGGACAGACCCGAAACTTTCGTGGGTTGAATCGTGTCGTCGGTGATGACCACACGAGTGCGACCGTCCGCCGACTTGGTGGCGGTTCGCTTCGGCGGCGACTTGGTGGTCGAGACACCACTCCCCGTCGTCCGTCGGAACCTCGACATCGACAGTCCAGCGAACGAGGGACGGGGAAGACGAACTCGGGGCGCACGAAGTCGAGGAACGCGCACCCGGGGCAGATTGCGACGGAAGAACCCCCACGCGTCGTCACCATCACGTGGCTCATTGGCGCGAACCGGCGCTGAGTCGCTGTCGGAGATCTTGACCCGTCGTGGTGCGGCGCCGGACGACATGGAAGCGGCCGAGGTCTCCCCAGGAGCGGGGGCCGGACGGGTGGACGGTTCGTCGAAGGCCTCAGCGAGCTCGGCTTCCACATCGGGGTCGAGGGTGTCGTCGGAGAAGTCGTCCGATGAATCCCGCACGCGGCGCGTCACGAGGTTTCCTCGCCGTCGACGAAACCCACGAGACGAATCTCGCTGTGAAGTTCGATTCCGAAATCGTCACTGATGCGCTGACGAACCAAGTCCATGAGGTCTTTGACATCGGTCGCCGACCCGCCGACATCGGCTTGGATGAAGTTGGCGTGCTTGGTCGACACCTCGGCCGATCCCAGTCGCCGACCGCGAAGGCCGGCTCGATCGATGAGTTCACCGGCCGATAGTTCACCCGGAATCGGATTCACGAACACCGAGCCGGCGTTCTGACCACCGGGCTGGTGCTCGCGTCTCCAGCGC
>Ga0075480_10000721_pt1 | contig 19804 bp, 30 predicted proteins | sample DEB08_DNA_7_FD_81590 | JGI IMG/M metagenome (GOLD analysis project Ga0075480, IMG submission 81590) | Aqueous microbial communities from the Delaware River and Bay under freshwater to marine salinity gradient to study organic matter... | ecosystem: Environmental > Aquatic > Marine > Coastal ... | reverse complement strand
CTTACGGAAAAAGTTTAGTACCTGCTTGGAATAAACTTTAGGTAGGAAAAACGAGTTGTTTTGTCCTGCAACAGAGTTACCAAAGTTAGCATTGGTATCTGTACTTGGTTCAAAAAATTGATCTGATTGGTTAAAAGCCATGTTAATATACTCCTAATAACACAAATTAAATTTATGCTACTACTCTTCCCTCCATCATAGCTTGTTTGATTTCATCTTCATATTTATCAAACTGATCAAGGGACATAGCAGCAATTTCCCGTTCAGTCCAAACTTTAGGCTGTTTAGCGTCTACAGAAGTAGTTTTAGTTGATACCATATCCGCTGCACTACCCTGTGGTTGCCTACGTTGTCTGGGCTGCGATTTTGTTTGAGAAACACCATTTTCTAACTTATAAAGATCAATAGCTTTAGATGCTAAAGTTACATTATCTGGATTATTATAAATCCAATCCTGTATTTGCTCTGGCTGTTCTTTTGCCCATGCATGAAAGTCATCGTTTCCTCTAATATCTTCAAAGTCTGGATGTCTTTCTTTCAACGTAGTTTCAGCTTCTCTACGCAATACTTCAGACTCACGTTGCCGCATAGACTGTAGTTGTGCTTCAAGATCTGCTACTTGACGTTGACTTTGCATATGTGCAACAGTTTCAACCGTATTATACAAATCAGGATATTCCTGCCTAAAAGTCTCTAACTCTTCTTCAGACTTAGGAGGCTGATATGCAGGTTGTGCTGCTTGAGCCATAGCACGAAGTTCTTCTTCTTTTTGCCTAAACTCATTTAGCTTATGATCATAATGTTTTTTTAGATCATCATATCTTTTTTTATAGTTAGTTCGTTTACGAGGCTGAGCTTCTTCTTCATCAGGGGCCAAATCTTGTTGGGTAGCCTGTTGTTGCTCTGCGTAAAATAAACCATCTGCATCACCTCTACGAGGTTCATCTGGCGTATGCCAAGGTTTACGTGCATTATATGGGTTACTTACTTCCTCTTCGTATTGTGGTTCTGACATTTCTCAATCTCCTTCACGGGGCTTGTGTCTTGCAAGGTAGCCATTATTAACTCCGTCGAGTAAATGGGGCTTGACTTACCAAGGTAGCCGTAAAAATTATTGAAGACTAGGCATTCTGTTGGCACCCATCATAAGCTTTTCAATTTCCTCTTGAGTTTTACTTATGCCAGGATCTTCTTCATCCATCATTCCACCTTCAGCCTTCATTTGATAACCGCCATCATAAGCACGTTCAGCATCATCCATCATTACTTGGAGATTGTCTGCGCCTAATTGGTCGGTCGCTTTTCTGGTAAATACAAACTCACCATCACTCAAACGAGCAGGTATAGAGTCTGATACACCAGTTCCAGGGCCTTCGACTTCTCCAGCACCTGAAAACTCTGAAGCAGTTATCATTACTTTATCTAAGATACCTTCTAGTCTTGGATCTTTTTGTAATGCATCTGCTAAATATTCTTGTTCTGAATCATCAAGTGATTCATCTAAAATATAATCTATATAACTCTCTTCCATTTGATTATCTGGAAGTTGTGAAGCTAGTGCCTCATCCATCTCTTCTGGAGGGATGTTATCGTAGGTATCTACTGGCATTCCTTCTTCTGGCATCATTAATGTGCCACCTTCCTGAAAAACTTTACGTCCTTTAAGTATATCTGCTTGAGTTACTTTGCCATCACCTGTAAGATCAGGAAACTTACCACCTTCTGCTTTAGGAATACGATTTTCAGGTTTAGCCATTCTATCATAAGCTTCTCGACCCTTTCGTTCTGCTTCTTGTAAAGCTCTTATAGCTTCCATTTCTTCTTCTTCTTCAGCAGTAAAAACTTCCATACGATATAAATCTTGACCCAACAAAGATTCCATTTTTTTCATGTATGCTTCTTCTGCTCTTTTATTAGCATCAGCAATACGTTTACTTTCTACAGGATTACCTGTACTTGGATCTAGATTCATAACTTCAGCCATTATCTTCTTTCCTTTCTAAAACTTCGTTTACTACTTGTGGTAACTCTAATAATCTACCCAGCAAATTCATCTTCCCCTGGCTGCGGTACATTTCCAACTCCGATGTTGCCCCCACCAGTACCTGTAGCTCCAAGTTCTTGAGGCTGTTCAGGTACTCCTCCAGCGGCTGCCATTCCTGCTTGTTCTTGACCAGTGGGGCCAGCTTCCGCGCCAGTTGCTTGTCCAGCATTTTGCATTCCTATAATCTGAGCCATTAATGCTGCTTCTTCTGGATCATTCAGAAGTTCATCTGGATCAAGATCCAAACTAAAAGCAAGTTCACTAATAAGCTTATTAATTTTAATGAAAGGAGCTACAGCAGGATTAGAAGCTGTTTGCAAGAAAGTAGTAAGCCTTTGACTTCGTACTTCTTTTTGCATCAAGCTATTTGTTCCTGTTGCTTTAACTTCTAGATCACCTTCAACATTTAATTTACTTTCTAAGAATTGCATATTCCATTGGAAATAAGCTTCTCCAAGAGGTTTTAAAAGAAAGTCATCTAGATTTTTAATAACTGTTTTAATATTTAATGAAGCAGCACCAAGTAACATGGACATGCCAGAGGCAGTCCTAGTCATGCTTTGAACACCTGTTTGTCCATGAGAATAACTAGGAATACCTGTTTGTTCATCTGCTAATTGCCTAAACTTATCGAACATCATCATATTTTCTTGGGAGGTGTTAGGGAACTTTAAACCATTAATGGCTGTTCCTGGTACACCTGCTTGGCGACGAAACACTTTGCCAGGATATATTTCCATGCTTTGACCACCTACAAGAGCAGTCTCATCTACATCAAATACAAGTGACCCTGACAATGCAAGATTATCAATAGCCATGCGAGCATGACCGTTCATAATCTTTTGCGAATCGTCCATATTTTCGGCTACGCCAATTCCAAAAAAGCTATAGGGATTACGCTCATAGGTAAAAGCGTGATAAGGTACTCTAAAGGGCGTGAATGGGTTAACCACTGCCCGAAGCATCTTACCATTGCAAATCCACGCATTAATTTGGACTTCATCTAAATCATCAACTCCTTCATCAAGTTCCATACCTACTTGGCGACAGTATTCTGCATCCATGATGCCCCAATACTCTAAGACTTCAAACTGACTAGAACCATAGTCATCGCTACGGCTATCGTCTTTAAGTTCTTGTTCGTAGTCTTCTTCTATATAGTTAGGCCCCATTTGCAAACATTCGCGTATAGCGTCTTTGTCAAAGTAAGGAACATTTCTAAGATCACGAAGCTGAGTCCGATTCATTCGATGTCTATGAAAACAGTACTCAGCTTCAGCCATATTTGTAGCATTAGGATCTGGAAAGAAATCCCAAATACTTACAAATTCTATACGGGGTACTCTTACATAAATAGGAGAGTATTCCCTAGTACCTTCTTCTGATTCAGTCCATCTGTTAAGAGTTTTATTAAAATTAAAAGGCCCCTTAACCACACCTGTTCCAAATAAAGCTGCTTCAAATAAAGAGTTTCTAATTTCACTAGCTCCATTAGATTCTTCAATTTGATCGTGTATCAGCTTTTCCATACGCCTTGCTGCTTTCTGAGCAGGGCTGACTTCTATTACTTCAGGACTTGGCAGCGTTCCTTCTTTTAAAATACCTTGCTCTTCAGCTTGTACTTCTAAAGGAACATTTTCAAACTTACCATTACCTATAGTAGCGCCAGGTTTTAGAACACGACCATCTCCTTCAAACCCAACATCATAAGGATTTTCTGGTGTACCTTCTTCGATGGTATCGTCAGGAGAGGTCGTTTCTAAACCAGGAACGGGGTTCTGTGTGTCTAAATGTGCGTACTTAGATACCCCCTCTGGAACTTTAGTTTCTGTAATGCCAATAGGAAATTTATTAGCACCAAACACAACATCAACAAGCTGACCAAATGCTGCAAGCACTTTAGTCTTTGTTACTTTAACAAATACTCTAGATTTTTCAGATTCACGAAACCTTACATTCTTACCATATAATCCACGATAATTATGATAAGCAGTAAGCCAGCGTTGCTCATCTAAATCTCTAGCATTTTTAGCAGAAAGAAATCTATCTTGAATTAAACCTACAATATTATTTTGCAGGTTTTCTTCAAGAGTAAGGTTTATACCTTGTTCATTCTCTACTTCTTCAAAGTAAAGCTCATTTGATGTTAATGTATTTTCAGCCATAATTTACTAGTCTGGAGTTACACCAAGATGTTGGAACTCAATTAAAAAAGTAACCGTGGTTGCTGCTGTCGCTAAGTTACTTGCAAGAGGCTTTAAACGAATGTGCAGTGTACGTGCAGCAGCACTATACAAAGAACCTGCAAGCGTCATTGCTTCTGAAGTAGCTGGGCCACCACTCATGGTAGAAAAGCCGTTAGCTGCGGCTGGAACACCATTAGCAATAATGTACAAAGGGGTGTTAGCAGTAATAGTAATAGCACTGCCACCATCATCCGCAATAGCTTTTTCATCAATAATCTGTCCACCACCTGCTGCTGTTCCTAAGTCAAAATCAATATCGTCACCTGAAGAGCCACCAGTAACTAAGTTACCATTAGCAATCATAATAAGATTTTTAATTGAAGTGTCAGCAGGTTGAGTAAAGCTAACATCATAAGTAGCGTTAGCCGTTACAGCAATAGTGCCTGTAGTAGCAGATGTTGCTGAAGTAATTACATTATCTGATAGGGCTTGAACGTCTAGCGACTTTGCTGAGTTACGCCCTGTATCTCGTATATCTACAACTGGGTTAGTCATATGTTTCTCCTAATATCCAAATTCTGAATCAACTGGCGTATAAGCCTGTTCCATTCGCATGTGTCTAAACTGATTAAATATGTCATTAACCTTTGGCCTTGACATAATTAAATACCTTAATGCATCATATGCATGATCAGGTGCATGTGTATCGACATCTTCAGGATTAGATTTATCCAAAGGTATACTTTGAAGTTCTCTTATCAAGTTAGGGCAACTACTAAATATCTGTATTTTTGGTCTGCCACTTGGTTGTACTCGCAAGTATTCATGTATTTGAATCTTACCCTGAATTCTATTTTTATCTGCTCTACGCAGTTTATGCCCTGCTCGTTGAAGTGTTTCCCCAACTGTAGGGCCTGTAGTTCCTGTTCTATTCCACGCTGCTGTATCTAATACACCTTGAACAGAAAAAGGATCTTCTAGTTCCATATTAGTAATAACTTGAGCTAAGTCTTCGCCTGTAAGTCCTTTACGATATAACTCCCTATAAATTATAAGGGTGCCATCAGTAGGATCAACACAACCCCAAACACAAGCACTTTCAGAAGCGTAGCCATAGTCAATACCTTTTACTCTCTCCCAACCTATCGGAATTTCAAAAGGAGGAATAACATGAACTTCTATATCAAATTCTGTAAAAGCAGCTCCTTCTGTTATATCCCAATTACCTTCTAGTAACTGTCTACGTTGTACTTCAGGTAATGCTTTCAGCATTTGCTCATATCTACCATCAACTGATAAATAAGGATTATCATCTAATCTTGCAGGAATAAACTTTCTACTTAAACCGTCTTTTCCTACAAAGCTTTCATTAGGTACACAAGGATCTATATATCGCTTTTTTACCCAAGTAGAGCCAACACCACCAGGGTTAGCTGTACAACGTAAGTAAGGGACAATCTCTGGATCAGTAGTACGCAGACGAGATGCTAAATAATTCCACCCAAATTCAGTAGGCAGGTGGGTAATCTCGTCAAACCCAATCCAAGAGTAAGCTTGTCCCTGGTATCTGTAAACATCTGCATCTCTTTCTAAGAAACCAAACTCTATCTTGGCTCCGCTTGGAAAGTTCCACAGCTTTTCAACTTCTCTAAATTTACATCCAGCAAATGCTTTAGGATATAATTCTCTAGACTTATCAATAAGTTCTCTTAATTCTGGCATAGAACGTCTAAGTATTAACGCTCTATGTGCTGCTTTGTGAGCATATCTTAAAGGATCTACTAACATAGCATAAGATTTACCTCCTCCTGCTGCTCCACCATAAAGAACATCTAGTTCTCCAGCAGCCAAGAAGTCTGTTTGAGGCCCTTCATTTGCCTTAAATACTATATCTTGGTCAGTGACATCTAAGTGCTCACGAACAGACTTTGGTAATTCTTCTAGAGTTTCCTCTTCGATAACCTTATTATCGCTAAGATTATCTAGCTTTTTAAAAACTTCTTCTTTAGTTTTTAATCTGTGCTTCTTGCTATCTATTTTTTGTTTAAGATTCTTTATTTCTTTTTTATCTTTAGCTACAGCCCTTCTAGCCTGTATCTTAGCTTTTTGCTCACTATGATAATTATATTGAGATGTAGTACCTTTACGTCTTCCTGCTTTCTTTTTAGGTGTTCCATCTACCTTTAAAACAAAAGAACCATCATCATTCTTTAAATAATTATCTGGATTAAGCTCCCAATCTTTCTGATCTTCTGCCATATTTATTATCTATATGTTTTTGTAAACCACGAGCCGTTATTCGTCTTCCCGTTTTATATTCTAGCCACTCTGCCCCCATACGAAGGCTAAGTTCTTCTTTGACTATCATATTAGATATTAAAGTTAATGAATTTAATTGATTTTCAATAGGCTGTAACCACCCTTGAATATCAGAAAGTTCATACCCAAAAGGAATAGTAGAAGTAACTCTACGGATATATCCTTCAGGTATTTCATTCATTCTATATCTTCCATATCTATTACTACTGCATCTTTAGTAGGCAGTATAAACAAACCACCTTGAACATTATGATCTACAGTCATCTTTTCAGTTTTAGTAACACCTACACGATCTAGGATCTGTTGTGCTGCTTGTAATCTAATATTAGCTTGAGGTATAGGACGATCAGAATCCAATACTTCTACCATCTTTATGGCTGCTTTAGGTGCGTGGTGAGCCAATAGGTCTTGGGCTAAATCCACTAGTTCATTTTTAACGCTATTTATAACTTGATAGTGATTTCCCTTATACCCTGCCAACTCAGCAGCTAATTTTAGATCACCCCCTACTTCAACTACTTTGTCAAGAAAAGTTTGTTGTTTTTCAGTAAGTTCTTTTTTTCTATTTTTCTGAGATAAATAGTTCATGTTGCTAAGTATAGGAACCTTATTTAGTTTTGTCAAGTAATATTTAAAAATATCTTGACAAATGCTATTTTGAACTCTATACTGGAGCAATCCCTAGCCAGGGTTGCATATAATAATCCAGCATACTATAAAGCTTTATAGCCCCGCCTAGCTGGTACACATCCTAAAGTCTTTCAAAATGTTTATAATTGCTATCTATATACTGGGGGAGGGTATGGCATCCTGCCTAGCCCTAGCTAGTAGATAGGTATAGACACTAGATAGTCTAGAAAAGCCTCTTTAGTCTAGAGCCAAGACTAGCTCTTCCTAGTACACAGCGTCTGTCAAGACTTTCTAGCATTATCATGCTTGCAATAAACAAACTAGAAAACCTAAGAAACTCAATGGCCTATTAGATTATATCATTTGTTGTCATTAATTCCACAAACAATATCATTCTAACGACTAAACGGTAAATTTTTTCCCTCCTCTGCTTCGCAGAAGGAAAAAAACCTCCTGTATCTTTAAACTTGTCTAATGTAAAAGGAAACAACATGACAACAAATGAAAATATCTCTAGCAGCAATCCTACTAACCAAGCTAATGAGCCTTCCGAAGCTTTGCTTACGGCCATTGGTCTTAGGTTTTGTTCTAGCTTGACCTTTAAAGCTATTAGCAAAGAGGATATGCAAGCTGCTAACTTGCAAGCAGATAATGCTACGATGGATTGTCTCAAGAAAGTCTTGACAGTCATTAAAGCTAGTAAGTCTGACTGCTGGCAACTGATGAATAACCCTAACATTACCGCGCTGCCTGAAGAGCTAGTCGATGCTGTTAAGGTGCAAGCACAGCGTGATAGCATTGAGTTACCTACGACTGAAGAGGCTTTTAAGAAGAAAGCTAGACTATCTCCTGCTGAACAGCAAAAAGCAGATGAGCAGTCGTTGTTAACTAGCCTATCTAGCAAGTTAGCCGCTTTCATAGCTAAGTAATCCCTTCTGTCCTGGGTATGACATTAAACTACCCAGCACCCTTTTTTGTAGCTAAACTAGTTCAGTATTGTAGGAGATACGTAAATGAAAGAACTATTAATAAAACTTAATGTCTTAATGGCTCAAAGTGATCAAGCTGAGTGTAGTATTGAAGCAGATAAAATTCTAATAAATTTTTTAGAGAATATAAAAGAGTTATGTGATAGTAATATCGAGGAAAGTAAAAAGGAAGATAACGAAAGAGAAGCATTAATGTTTATGTTCCTTAAAGAAAGATGCCTTAGTACTATTATTGATCGTAACCTTCAGCTGCAAGCAGGTCTTGATAAGCATATTAAGATACTTGAAAAGGCAAAAGAAGTTAAGTTAGAGTTAGATTCTGTTCAACAACAAGAAGGAGTAGTCCATTGAGTAATTATTACAGCTATCGTGCTTTGATAAATTATTTAGCATCTCATAACAAAGAAGATACTTTAGCTAATGATATTATTGTATCGTTTAAGGGTGATTATAATTATACTTATCCTTTAAAAGTTTATGGTATTGAAGAAGATCTTAATGGAAAGTTAACATTGTTAGCTCATCTTGACGAGGATTATCCTCATGGAGAAAGTTAATTCAAGAACTAAGAAGGTTAACACAAGCCTTTACAAATGTACAACTATTATCTGTGATGATTGTAACCGTGAGGTTCCTAAGTCAGCCAGTGTTGTATTTGGTACTATTCTTACTTGTTGCAAGTGTGCAATAAAAAGAATATCATTTGCCAAATAGATATTTAGTTGTTAGAATCTATAAAGTTTAAAGCATTTTATGCACGTTAAATTGCTATTAACTGCTATGTGCATAAGATGCTTTTCTATTAAAGTAATAAAGGAGGTAATAATGCAAGGTTCAAAGAAACATTTAACCTATGAAGATAAGATTACTTATTTACGTTCAAGGGTTAAAGCTAATAAAGTTCACAACGACCAGGGCTGGAAAGCTGTTTCAGAGTTGTTGGGACTTGGTGGACATTGCGTACTAAAACAAAGAATAGTTAAGAAACAATATAAGAAAGAATGGGATCTTGCAGCAGACTCATTAATAAATAGTTTGCATAATGCAGATCAGTTATCTAAATTTACACATGAGGTTAAGTAGTAATTCTCTTTCGTCGTTCCCCTCCTGCGAGGGAACTCCTCAATCCAATAAGTTATTTTATAAAAGGAAATAATAAAATGCTATATTCTATAGACAACGAGCATAACAAGCGTACCCAAGTAATTGAGAATCTGGGTCAAATGAGTGAAGATGTAACATTCAAGACTGATATGTTAGATATGCACTATCAGATTCCTAATCATGGTGTTCCAGTTTCTAAAAAAGTCGAAGGTAGAAAGCTTTTGATTAATGCTAATACAGGTGAACAGCTATCTGTTGTAGGAGAGAAGTATAACAATCCCTACAGCCATGCACAACAGTTCCAAGCTATTGAGAAAAGAATCATTAGCTCTAAGCTGGATCTTACAGACATGAAAAGAGAAGTATCCGTATCACATGACGGTGCTAGAGCTTATGCTCGTTACAGCTTTCCAGCACATACTATTGAAGTAGGCAATACAGGCCCAGTATCTTTGGACATACTGTGCCGTAACAGCTTTGATGGTAGCTGGCCTACTATCTTTGAAGGTGGTGCAGAGCGTTGGGCATGTCTTAATAAGTGTGTGTTTGGTACTGCCTTTGCAGTATCTAAGCAGAGACATACAAAGAATATTAACTATGAGAAAGGTGCTGTTCAAGTAATGAACTGTCTTGAAGCTTTTATGAAAGAGTCAGAAAAGTGGAATAAATGGATCAATACACCTGTTAACGATGAGCAAGCCTTTGAAGTAATTGCTTTGTTGTCTCGTAACCAGTATGCTATTGGTCACATTGATATGATTAACAATCGCACAACTAATATGTATGAAGTTCTACGTGATGCTACAAAGAATAAGAATGGTGATGAGCGTAAGCACAGCCCATTAGCTACTTTGTGGACTCTATGGAAGACAGAGTACAAGCCTTCTCTTGGTGGCAATCTATGGTCGTTATACAATGTCCTAACAGATTGGAGTACTAAGTGTCAGGCACCATCATCTAGCAGTCCAGCGACTGTTACTTCTCTACAGACTGAAGCACTAGGAAGAGTTAGAAAAGTTATTACAACTAATAACGTATTCAGACTAGCTGCATAAAGTTAGGGTAGGCGGCACCTAAGCATGTGTATAAACTGCTTACTTTAATCTAATTAATTTTTGAGGATATGTTACGCATGGATAAAATATACGAAAGGTTTGATCTTACTAAAGAAGAGTATGAAAAACTTAGATATAACTTTTTACCACAGATTGTCTTACATACTGATGAAAATTCATACGCAGCTTTATATTTTGATGGTGATGGTGGAGTTAGTTTATTTGAAAATCCTTCTGAAGTGTTTGATGATTTAGGATTTAGCATTAAACTTATTGATTGTGATCACTGTGATATGTCTATGACAGATATGTTAGAAATAGCACATGCTTTAGATAAAGAAAGATGGCGTGAATGGGTTAATAAACCTATTAAGTTTAGAGGTAGCCTAAAATGATACGCAAAGAATACACAGCTAAAAGCATGTTAGACGCAAAGGAACTGGCCGCAAAAGAGCTAAGAATTCCAAAATCAAAAATGGGACTCTTGGCAATTGCTCCAGCTTACGACGAGGAAAGCGGGGATTTTGCCGGTTGGGTTGCTTTCTTTAATGGGACAAAACTAGAAATCAAAAACAGTGGGAGGGGTAATGGAGTACAAACAAATTATGGTTAAAGTAAATCTTTTAGTTAATGAGTCAGTAGACGCTGAAGATCTAGTCCTTTGTTGTGACTATACGTTTACTGATCATGATGACAGAATAAAGGCAACTTATCTTACAGGCTATACTGTAACTAAGGATGGTAAAGTTTTAGAAGAAGTAGAATCATTAAGGTTTTAGAGGAAGTAGAAGCATTATGAAAACTAGAATCCATGTTAATCAGCACAATATAAAAGCAAATGCTAAAGGTAGTTCCTGGCCTGTGATAACAGTAAAAGATTACAAGCAGAATCGTAAGGCTAATCATGCAGCTATAGTTGATGCTGATGGTAAAGCTTTGGCAAAAGTAATTTATTCACCAGATAATCCTTTACCTTGCGGTGCAAAGGTTTGGATTGAAACAGAACTAGAGGTAGTAACGATATGAGTAACGAGTACAAAGAAGCTCATGATGAGCGTTTGGCAGAAAGCGTATATGAAATTCTAGATAGTCTTAGTGCTGATGCTAAACATAGGATGCTTGAAGAGATGTTAATAGAAGCAGGTCTAGAAGATGAAAGCTTTGCTTGGACTCTTATGCATCAAAAGAATGTAGTAATTAAAAATGCAGAATACAAACTTAACATGACTAGAATGAATGTAAAAGACTATGAAGGAGCTTAAAGATAATTCTATCAAATGTGCAGAGTGTGGTCGTAAAGGCCACCCTATGCAGATGGTTCATTTATGGATGAAGACATTATGTAACAAGTGTGCTAATGCAAAACTATTAGGCATAAGGGGGTATCGTAAACTATGATTACCTGCAACTAGACTGGTGTTGTAGGATGTTCGCACATAAAAGTGTTGACATAGTTAATCAGTCTCTATAAACTGTACAGGTTTTTAACGCAAAGGAGTAATAAAAACATGGCTGTAATACAAGGTAAAGCTTATTGGGCTTCTATCACAACACCTAACACAAAGTTTGAACCAGTGTTTTCTATCAACTTACTTGTTGATGAAGATATTGCACAAAACTTTGCAAGTAAAGGTTATGGCATTAAACAAATGCAAGAAGGCCCTGCTCTTGTAATTAAACGTAAAGTAGCACAAAAGAATGGGAAGCTTAATAAAGTTCCTAAACTTCTTGATTCTAATAATGAAGAATTAGATGTGCTTGTAGGTAATGGTTCTGAAGTTAAAGTTCAGTATCGTGAATGGGAAACTACTAATCACTATGGAAGCTTCAAAGGTCTAGACCTTCAAGCAGTCCAGGTGCTAGACTTAGTTCCTTATGGTGGTGGCGGTGATGCAGCTGACGGTTCAGAATTTGGCTACGAAGAAGAAGAAACGGAGTTTTAAAAATGGCTGAACATTACATTACAGATAGCGGCACTTATGATGTTTCTTTATTATCTGAAGAAGCTCAAAGTGTTTGGGTGTTGTTAAAAGAAGTAGCAATAAGACAAAACAATTTGCAGAAAGAGTTAGCTATTATTAGTGGGGCAGGTAAATCATTTACTGTAACATTAAATAGTATGTTAACTAAAGATGCATTAGTTGATATTGATACAGATGAACCAGCACTTCCTGATCCAGAAGTACTTGAAGATACTTCCAGAGAGATCTAGCCCTCCATTCGGGTCACCCTCCACTGCGGGGGGTGTCCCTCACTTCTTTAATATAATTCGGAGAAAGCAATGGCTTTTGTTAAGTTTCATGTTGGATGTACTGCATGTGACAGTAGTGATGCTGTGAGCATAAATGATAATGGATCAGCAAAATGTTTTAGTTGTGGAACATTCTTTCCAAACTATGAAGAACCTGATAATGTTGTACAGAAACCTGTACATCTAAATGAAGTATACAGTAGAGAGAATATAACTATGTCCAGTCCCGTTATATCACAAGATTCTTACACAGGTGTCTTTGGAGATCTAAGAGATAGGTGTATCTCTGAGGATACAGCAAGGCATTATAATGTTAGAGTTACATATAATTCTGAGGGAGAAATAGATAAACATTATTATCCTTATTACGCTAATAATGAATTAGTTGCTCACAAGATTCGTAAAGTAAAGACAAAAGGTTTTACTAGTCAGGGCAAGATTCAAGAAGCTGAGTTATTTGGACAGACTCTTTGTAATCCTGGTGCTAAGTACATTACAATTACAGAAGGTGAATGTGATGCTATGGCAGCTTATGAGCTTACAGGTAGTAGATGGCCTGTTGTCTCTATTAAGAATGGTGCACAGTCAGCAGCAGCAGATGTTAAAAAGAATCTTGAGTTTCTTAGTTCATTTGAAAATGTAATTATTTGTTTTGATTCAGATAAGGCAGGGAGAAATGCAGCAAAAACAGTTGCAGGGTTATTCCCACCTAACAAAGCAAAGATAATGACACTGCCAGCAGAGTATAAAGATGCTAATGATATGCTTAGAAAAGCACAACATAAAAAGTTTGTTGATTGTTTTTGGCAAGCAAAGACTATTACACCTGCGGGTATTATCAGAGTATCAGAAAAATTTGGTGCTTGGAAAGATCGTACAGAAAAAGAAAGTATTCCATATCCTTGGGGAGTGCTTAATGAAAAGCTACACGGTATCCGTAAAGGTGAGCTAGTAACTGTATGTGGTGGTACAGGTCTTGGTAAGACTAGTGTGACAAGAGAGTTAGAGCATTGGATTCTTAATAACAGTGAAGATAATATAGGCATCATTGCATTAGAGGAAGATTGGAGGCGTACAGTAGATGGTATTCTTGCAATTGATTGTAATGAAAAGATTCACTTAGAAGAAGTCAGAGCTAAGTACACAGAAGAAGAACTAGATAATCTTTATCAAAGAGTATTGTCTAATGATAAACTTTTTATCCACTCACATTTTGGCATCAATACTGTAGAAGAAATCTTTGCAAAAATACGTTACTTAATTGTAGGTTGCGAATGTAAATGGATAGTGCTTGACCACTTACACATGCTTGTATCAGCTTTAGAAGGTGGTGATGAAAGAAGGCTGATAGATAATATAATGACACAGCTTCGTAGTCTTGTAGAAGAAACAGGTGCAGGACTTATACTTGTATCTCACTTGCGTAAGATAGAGGGTAATTCAGGACATGAGAATGGTGCAGAAGTAAACATCAGCCATCTACGTGGTAGTGGAGCTATTGCACAACTGTCAGATTGTGTGATAGCTTTAGAAAGAAACCAACAAGCTGAAGATAAAACTGAGGCTAATACAACCAGGATTAGAATCTTAAAATCTAGGCACACAGGCGAAGTTGGTTTAGCAGGTAATCTTTTGTATGACTCTATATCAGGAAGACTAGTAGAAACTGAGTTTACAAATACTCTTATAGATGACATACCGTTTTAAGGATGAAAGATGTTTTATCAAGCAATCAAAGCACAGCAAAGATATATGAATTTAAAGAAAGCAAAAATATACAGAACAGTTTTAACAGATGAAGAAAAAGAAATGATATTTGAACTAACAAGAAAAGGTTGGCAGGTAGGAGCTATGGCTGAAAAGTTAAACTTAGGATATTCCACAGTATATAATTATCGTAGGCAAGAACAACGAAGGAATAAATAAATGAATCTCGTCTTTGACATAGAAACAGACGGTCTTGATGCATCAGTTATCTGGTGCATTGTGGCTAAAGATATAGATACAAAACAAGTATATTCTTTTTCTCCTTCTAATATAGAAGAAGGGATTGAGTTGTTGGCAAAGTCTAAAATACTTATAGGACATAACATTTTAGGATTTGATATTCCTGTATTAGAAAAGCTTACTGACATATCTTTTAAGAATAAAAAGATAATAGATACGTTAGTTCTTTCTAGGCTTGCAAACCCTGAAAGGGATGGTCATGGATTAAAAGCGTGGGGCTTTAAATTAAATTACCATAAAGGTCTTATGCAAGAAGAAGACTTTAAAGAATACACACCAGAAATGTTAGAGTATTGTATAAATGATGTCGAATTAAATGCGTTAGTTTTCCAAGCATTGTTAACTGAGTTGACGGACTTTGATGAAGAATCAATAAAGCTTGAGCATCAAGTTGCAAAGATATTAAAAGATCAAGAGAACTATGGCTTCATGTTAGATGTAGAAAAAGCACACAAGCTTTTGGCTACATTAAAACAAACCAATCAAGAAATTGTTGAAGAAGTTCATAAAGTTTTCTTACCTAAAAAAGTTAAGTTAAAAACAGTAGTCCCTAAGTTTAAAAAAGATGGTACATTATCTAAACAAGGGTTGACAGAAGAAGAGTATGAATGTTATTCTAAAAAACATCCTACTCAAGTTCTTGCATTTGATAGATATAAGATACAAGATTTTAATTTAAATTCAAGAAAACAAATTGGAGAATACTTACAGGACTTTGGTTGGAAGCCCAAGAAGTTTACTCCAACAGGACAACCTATTGTAGATGAATCAACACTCAATGCAATAGAAGATATATCTCAAGCTAAATTAATTAGTGAGTTTTTATTATTAAACAAACGTGTTGCTTTAGTAGATTCCTGGTTTAAAAATTTAAAGGGCGATAGAGTTCATGGTTACGCAGTGCATAATGGTGCTGTAACAGGACGTATGACGCATTTTAAGCCCAATATGGCACAGATACCAGCCACCTATAGTCCTTATGGAAAAGACTGTAGATCTTGTTGGACAGTGCCTGAAGGGTACAAATTAGTAGGTATAGATGCTAGTGGTTTAGAATTAAGAATGCTTGCACATTACATGAACGATAGGAGTTATACAAATGAAGTCCTTAACGGAGACATTCACACCGCTAATCAAAAACTTGCGGGACTTGAATCAAGAGATAAGAGTAAAAAATTCATTTATGCATACTTATACGGAGCAGGAAATGAACGACTTGGCTCAGTGGTTGGAGGAAGTAGAAAAGATGGTAAAAGACTTAGAGAATCTTTCCTTGCTAATTTACCAGCACTTGCAAATCTCAAAGATAGAGTTGAACGAGCGTCTAAAAGAGGTTTCTTAAAAGGATTAGATGGTCGCAAAGTTACTATAAGATCAGAACATGCTGCTTTAAATACACTGCTGCAAAGTGCAGGAGCAATAATTATGAAGAAGGCTTTGGTTTTATTTGTAGATTCTATTAAACATTTAGATGCTCAGTGCGTAGCTAATGTACATGATGAATGGCAGGTAGAATGTTTAGAAAAAGATGCAGAAGAAGTAGGTCAAAGAGGTGTTCAGGCTATTGTAGATGCAGGAATATACTTTGATTTACGCTGTCCTTTAGATGGAGAATACAAGATAGGAGACAACTGGAGTGATACACACTAAAACAGACCCTAATAGAACTGGAGATCTAGCAGAGCATTATGCTATAACATGGTTGTGGGATAAGGGTTATCAAGTCTTTAAGAACTGTGGATGCACAGGGCCTATAGATTTAATTGCTATAGATGAAGAAGGCAACATTAAAAAAATAGATGTTAAGTCTTACAAAGATGGTAGGCTTTCTGCAAGAACTCCTTTACAAAAAGCTATGGGTGTAGTATATCTTCATTATAATTCTCTCACACGTAAATTAAGGTTTGTAAAACATAGACATGAAAAAAGTAAACACAGTAGTTGAAGATATTTATAAAGCATTAGAACCTTTATCTAATCAAAAAGCAGTAGATGTTCCAGAAGAATTATTAGAAGAACTAACTAATAATTTAAAAGAGTGTATTACTCATTGGGCTACACCGCAAGAAAACTCAAAGCAATATATCAGAATGTCTAATGTAGGTAGGCCATTAAGACAATTGTACTTTGATCTTAAAGAAGAAAAGAAAAAGAAAGAACAATCAAATCCTTTTCTGTCTATTAGATTTTTGTACGGTCATTTGCTTGAAGAAATCTTAATCTTTTTAGTAAAGCTTTCTGGGCATACAGTAACAGATGAGCAGAAAGAAGTTGTTGTTGATAACATTAAAGGACACATTGATTGTAAAATTGATGGTGAAGTTATTGATATAAAGACTGCTTCTAACTTTGCATTTAAAAAGTTTAAAGAAGGAACACTTAGAGACGATGATCCCTTTGGTTATCTTGCTCAGTTAAGTGGTTATGAAGAAGCAGAGAAGTCTTCTAATGGTGGTTTCTTAGCTATCAATAAAGAAACAGGTGAGTTAACTTTGTATCAGCCTGATGAGCTTGATAAGCCTAACATTAGATATAAAATAAGTAGGGCTAAAAAAGCCATAGACCAGGACAGTCCTCCAGAACAGATGTGTTATGAGCCTGTACCTGAAGGCAAGTCAGGGAATATGAAGCTTCCTAAAGCTTGTGTGTACTGTTCTCATAAACATAAATGTTATCCTGATTTAAGAACTTTTAAGTATTCCAAAGGCTTAACATACTTTACTAAAGTAGTTAATGAACCTAGAGTCGAAGAGGTAATATAGTGCAGCGTATAAATAAAAGTAAAAAACAAAAATTTAACAATACGATAACTAGATTAATAAAGGAATGGTTGTATTCTTTATTACCTGAAGATCAGTTAAAGCTTTTAACTCTTGAGAAAATCCAAGAGTTAATGCCAAAAGAACCTTATTTCTTTAGCCAAGGACAAATAAGAACGAATGCTTATACTTTTAAATGGTTTAGAAAAAAGATAAAGAAAGTTCTTAAAAGGTCTAATAAAACTTTAGAGACAATTACATTGAATGAGATTATAAATGCGTAAGCCCAGAGTCAAAAGACCTAAAGAAAAAAATATACCTAAAGGTTATGATTCTAAATGGGAGGCTGAGCTACATAAGAAACAATTAAAGACTTGGAGTTTGCATAATAAGTCTGTGCCTTATGTAGTAGAGCATATTTATTGGCCTGATTTTATTAAAGTTATAGACGGTAAAACAATTCTTTTAGAATCTAAAGGAAGGTTTTGGGATTACCAAGAGTATAACAAATATATCTGGGTTAAAAAAGCTTTGCCTGATGATTGTGAATTAGTATTTTTATTTGCTTCACCTTATGCGCCTATGCCAGGAGCAAAAAAAAGAAAGAATGGCACTAAGTTTAGTCATTCTGAATGGGCAACAAAGAATAAATTTAGATGGTTTTCAGAAAAAACATTTCCAAAGGAGTGGATAGAATGAGTATTGATAATGCAACCCCAGAAGAATGGAATAAATTTAAACTTAACACTGCTATAGCTAATGCTTGGGATGCAGCAGAAGAATGGGAATGGGATGAGCCTAATAATCATCCTGTGTACGGTGAAAATATACCTGATAATAGTAGTAAAGATGCTGTTAACAATCCTGCTCACTACAATAACGGGAATGTAGAATGCATTGAAGCTATTGAGGCTATGCTCACGCCTGAAGAATTTATTGGTTTCCTTAGAGGTAACTCTTTCAAATACCGTTGGAGGTTTAGATACAAAAAGAAACCTATAGAAGATCTACATAAAGCTCGTTGGTACGAAGAGCGATTGCTCAAGTTCTTGATGGAGAATCAGGATGTCTTGGGATAGAAAAGCAGAGCGCACTGAAAAGTTTAATAAAAGAAAAAAGTCTAAAAATAAAGCACGTACTAGAGGGTACAGGCAATCACAGTTAAGAGAAAAGGATGATGTTGATGACATTAAAAACTGGCAAGATGAATTATTTGGGGATAGAGATTGATTACGATAAAGAAAGTTTGCTTACAGAATTTTCTATTCAAACATTAAAAGATAGATACTTTTGGGAAGATGAAGAATATGCTCAAGAAGCTTTTGCAAGGGCCTCTGTTTATAGTGCTACTTATCAAGAACATACTGACTTTGATCTTGCACAGCGACTTTATAACTACGCAAGTTCTAATTGGTTTATGTTTAGCACTCCTATCCTTAGCAACGGGGGAACTACTCGTGGTTTACCTATCTCTTGCTTTCTTAATTATGTTCCTGACTCAAGGCGTGGTCTATCTGATCATTATGACGAGAACATATGGTTGGCTAGTTCAGGTGGAGGCCTGGGTGGATATTGGGGTGATGTTAGGAGTAATGGTATATCTACTGCTAACGGCAGTGAGTCTACTGGTAGCATTCCATTCATGCATGTAGTAGACAGTCAAATGCTTGCCTTTAATCAAGGCGTTACTAGGAGAGGGTCTTATGCAGCGTATATGGATATTAGCCATCCAGAAATTGAAGAGTTTATTGCAATGCGAAAGACTACTGGTGGCGATCTCAATCGCAAGTGCCTTAACTTGCATAACGGTGTCAATGTATCTGATGAATACCTATATGCGGTAGAGCATGATCTACCCTGGCGTTTGATTGATCCTAAGTCTAAGCAAGCAGTTAAAACTGTCTCAGCCAGGGACTTGTGGTGGCAGCTAGTACACACCAGAGCAGAGACAGGTGAGCCGTACATTGTCAATACAGACCGCTGTAATGAGTACCTACCACAACAACAGAAGGACTTAGGACTTACTGTGCGACAGAGTAATTTATGCTCTGAGATTACATTGCCTACAAGTGAGGAACGCACAGCAGTTTGCTGCTTGTCTAGTGTTAATTTAGAATACTTTGATGAGTGGAAAGATAATGAAAACTTTATATCAGACCTAGTTACCATGCTAGACAACACACTGGAGCATTTTATTGTTCATGCACTAAATGGTCTGTGGCTTTACCGCAGAGAGCAAATAGACACATTAGAGGAGTTTATGGAGTATGTGGGACAAGATAAAACAGGCTTTGCAAAAGCCGCTTATAGTGCATATAGAGAACGGGCGATTGGCCTTGGTGCGATGGGCTTTCATTCTTATCTTCAACGTAATGGAATCCCTTTTGAAAGAATGTACGCTGCCAGTTTTAATAATAGAGCCTTTAAACACATCAAGGAAAGAGCTACTGAAGCTAGTGT
>Ga0075480_10000719_pt1 | contig 19851 bp, 7 predicted proteins | sample DEB08_DNA_7_FD_81590 | JGI IMG/M metagenome (GOLD analysis project Ga0075480, IMG submission 81590) | Aqueous microbial communities from the Delaware River and Bay under freshwater to marine salinity gradient to study organic matter... | ecosystem: Environmental > Aquatic > Marine > Coastal ... | reverse complement strand
GGATGTCATGGCATGGATGATGAACTTACCGTTCTGCATAACGATGGCAGCCTTCTTGTCTTGGAAGTAGACTGGGTCTCCATTCTTGTCAAGCAGTGGTTGATCAGAAGCCTTGAGTGATTCCTCTGTCTTACCCTTGAGAGTCTTTCCAGAAGGTTCTGCCATCACCATGAACCTTGGGTCCGTAGGCGAGGCGTACTCAACGTTCTTTGCGTACACCAAACCGCCAACCTGAATCACCTCCTCAGCTGCAACCACTGGCTGCATAGTAGCCCTGTCGTAGAAGTAAGAGTGACGGAATGGATTCATCCCCACCTGCACCCATGACGGGTCATCCTTTACAGCCTCAATGAGCTTCTCTCCGTTTCTACCCACCTCCTCCACAGTGCTTCCTTCAATCTCTACATTCTCACCAACCATGCGAGCAAATGTTGCCTTGTTCATCGCATTAGATGCGACTTGGAGGGCGAGCCTTGGGTCGGTAGAGAACTCTACGTTTCTGATCCTGGCTGCTGGCCTGTAGCTGACAGGCGCACCGTCTGGTCCGTCGTGGATGCTAACGATCCATGCGTTTGAGTTAAGGTAAGCTGGGATATCAAGTCTCAATCCAACTCTTTCAATAGGTGCACCATCCTTAGACTCCAGTGGAGCCATGATCTTCTCCTGCTGCTTAGCATTCAGACCCTCTTTCATGTGGTCCTCAGACACGGCTGCAAAGAACTGACCGATAGGTCCAGTCTTGTCAAACTCTCTGACCTTTGCGATGTATTCTTCTGTTGTGATCTTACCGTTCTTAAGGTCTGCCGCAGCCTCGCTAATTACATCCTTCCTAACTGAGATCTCGGAGTCCCTCATGTTTCTGATAGGAGTCTCCTCCCACCTTACTGGAGCTCCCTCCAACCTTTCGGATCTTTCCTGAGTAGGCTTTATGTCGTAAATGACGGTGCCGTAAGTAGAGTTGTCAAGGTCTGTGCCTACCGCGTTTACGCCCTCATAACCCATCGCCTTCATGACGATTGTGGAGATGCTGTCTCTTTCTCTATAACGCGCAGGTGGAATGTCTTTCTGTTTGTTGAATATCTCCTGAGCCCTATCCCTCATCTCGCGGGCCTGTTCCTTTGTTACAAAATCACCAGTAACCTCGCCAACTCGAATAAAGGTGTAGGTGCTGAATTCATAGTCACCTCCACTCCACATAGCATCGGATGCCTCGCTTGAGTTGTTGATGTCCTTGAGAACCTCGTGCAACTCCTTGGTCGCTCTAGCTAGATTGTAGTCTGCAATGTTAAGCTGTGATATTTCACGATTATCTGATTCGGCGTACTCAACAGCTCGCTTTTCGTCCGAGAAGAAATAGAACCCAGTACCAAAATGACCCGTGCTTCTTCTGGTTCGCATCTTCGCTGCGGGCTCAGCCTTATCGGTGAGGTTGCCTGCTCTATAGACTACAGACTCAGAAGTTGATTCAGTACCCTTCTCCCTAGCAGATTGGAACAATGTCTTGTCCTTCAACCTAAGCGTGTTGAATGCAAGACCAGAGCTAGGGAATAGCTTGAGTTTGTTCTCTTGAGAGATCGGACCTCCAGTGGTTGGGTCTTGGAAGGACTCATCCCACATAGACACTTCATCTAGAACATGGAGCTTTATCTCAGCCCCATCAGCTGCCTTTATCGCAAAGGGGTAGGACTCGTGAGTACTATCCTCCTGAACAGTAACGACGTCTTGATTCTTGCTCATCCCCTCTGGTCTGCTGACCTCAATAACAGCGTACACCCTACCAGACTTGCCATCACGTGTAACGTCTCTAAGCATGGGCTCGCCAAGCATATATGCGAACCCTTCAGTCAAGGCTGTTGCTGACAACTTCTTGCCTGGCTTAGCCTTGTATAGTGGAGACTTGTTCTGAATCCCCTCTCCAAAGAAGCTAATAAGCTCGTCTCTTGTCTTTTGAGATTTGATCTCTGAAGTAAACTCCGTAAGTACCTGAATAACAAACGCTCTTCTGTCATCGAATGACAGTGGTGGACGAAGGGCATCTCTGAGGAAGGAGATAAGCTCTTTCTCTGTGAGCATGGCTGGGATGTCAAACGGTAGAGCCTTGGTTCCTTTTTTATTCTTAACGTTCTTCGCAGCTCTCTTTATGGCTCTTGTTACCTGCCCCTGTGTAACACCAAACTTAGGGTCTCTAGAGAATCCAAACAGGGTTTCAATTACTGCGTTAGCCGACTTCAATGTCGACAGATTTTTCGTTGGGGCTCCTGTTGCAAGCGCAAGTCTAGCCTTACCATCCTCCGATCTAGCCGCAGACTGGTTTAAAAGTTCTGCCAGCTTAGCGGCTGTCCCCTTACCAGTTCCAGCCCAGACAAACCCCTTGTCATTGTACTTGACTGGGTAATACATACCACCCTGCCCCTCAACCAACAACTCTCCATCCTTATAGATCTCCCCAGAGAATGCATCATCAGGTGAGTGCAGTACAAACTCAGCCCCTTCGGGGAAGTCACTCAGGCTCATGTCTCTAGTGATCTTACCCTCCCTCTCTAGTCTTGCAAACAGATCACCGTTCTTGTCGTAGGCAAACGTCACCCTAGACCTCGGCTCGCTGAAGTCTCCTTGGAAGAGTACGCTGCTTTCGTTAACCTCCTTTGGCAACCCATCAGGGGATTGAACAAACTCAAACTTATCATACTGCTCCTCCTTGCTTACACCGTTTCTCTCAGCCATGGTCTGCACCATGCGGTCAGATACAACGGCTGCCGAGAGAGCTTCATTCAGGTCAAGGCCAAAGACTGTTCTGTATGTTTTGACGAGATCTCTGAGGTTCCTTGGTGACACACCTACTTGATCGGCCACCTGAGACACAGGGGTTTTAACCTCTGGCCTTGATGGTAGTTCAGAGAACTCCTCTGGCAACAACCCCATCTTCTGTTCAGCAAACGCTCTATCCTTTGCTTGGAGATAGCGAACATCTTTGGGATGGAGCAATCCCCCCTCAGAATCCCTCATCTGAGGGCCGAAGTTTACCCATGAGTTTTGGCCTCTGGTCTCTGTGGTCATAGCCCTACGCGCCTTGGGGGAGTACATACGAGCGTGCACATCCCAAGCGTTCTCCTCACCTATAGCCCCGAAGCTGTTGCCTCTCTCCCCGTGTCCGAAGAAGTCATGCACAGCTCTGAATACATCGTTGACAAGCATAGGCTTGCCGTTCTTGTCTGTGAACTTGGACTCGTTAAGCAACGGATTCTCTGCTCTTTGCGACTCTGTAATCCCTGTCTGACCAAAGTCCTTCTCTGTGGACAGAATGAATAGGTGATTGTTGTTGTTAAGGTCGTCAAGCATCTCCTGTGAGTTGGCGTATGGTTCGCCCTCCCCCTCAAAGATCTCCACCTCAACACCTTCCTGCTTAAGCAGTTCGTACTGAGCTTCAGTCTCAGTCGCCATGGCTTCGTACGCCTCTCTCACCTCTGGGTTTTCTGGGTCGTGCTGCATAGCTTCATAAGCGTCAGCAATACTCATGGCCTTTTTCTTGTCAATCTTTCTTATAGGGGCACCCTCTTCAGGCGCGTCAGGGGCTACCTCTCTAAACTTACGAGCAGCGTTAACTGCAGGTTTAGCTGGAGTGCCAAATAAGCGCCTGCCTCTAGGTGGCTTACGTAGTTCTTCATCTTGCTTTTCTGAAAAGGCGTCAGTTACAGACTTGAGTAGGTCGTCTCGTTCTTGATCAGATATCTGACCGTTGCGATGTTGCTCAAGAATTTTTTTCTTCTGAGACATTTCCTCGGCAACAAATGGATCAGTAGGAACTTCATCGGCCCCGTCGCCAGATGCTTGAGTATCACTCAGGCCCAGCTTTTTGTCTAGCAGAGCCTTAAGGTCTTTATCTTTCTCAATGGTAATGCTTGCATCCTTAAGTTCCTCTGGCGTAGAGTTTTCAATGAACTCCGCCATATCCTTTCTGCTGTGATTGACGACCTTTCCGTCCTCAGTTGTAATAGAGTACTTACCTGGCAGGACTGCTGCTGTCAAAACGTTTATAACTGACCCTGGTCCGCCACCTAGAGCTTCCCCTACAATCTCTGAAGGAGAAAGATCTTTTCCAATAACCTTTTGCTTCGTTGCTTCCCCGATACCGCCTCCAGTTCCTTCGATAAGAGCACCAGTAACAGCTACAGCAGTCTTGCTAGCGCCCTTGGCAATCTGCTTCTTAGCAACAGCAGTGCCCAAACCACCAGTAACAGCGTCAATCACAGCTACAGTAGCCCCACCAGCCATCGCGTCACGCCTTACCTTTTTCATAAACTCAGCGTCAGTTAGGTAGTCTGCAAGTGTGTCTTCGTTGTACTCCCTACCCTCTCTTTGAGCCCTTTCTCTAAAGGCGTCAACGACAATGGCTGAAGCCTCTACAGATCCGCTAGCCAACCCAATTCCTGCCCTCAACCCAGTTGCTGCACCAAGAGTTGCACCGCCGCCCGCTCCGACCGCAGTTCCAACTAAAGGCACTGTAAAGCTACCAGCTGTTCCACCAGCAACTGCTCCAGCGCCCGCTCCTACAGCTGTAGATTGAGTGATTGTTCTAATGGACTCCTCGTTGGCAAGCATAGCCATGGACTGCAGTGCTTGCCCCACAATAACTGACGGGTTCTGGAAGTAAGCATACAGTGTGTTGCCCCAAGTATCACCACCTTCTTGAATCTGCTTTTGAAACTCTTGCATTTCTTCAGTCATAATTGACTGATCGTAAGTGGTTTGATAGAACTCACTGATCATCTCGTCAGTAAGCTCCTCTGGCGCTGCAAACGCAGCCTCTAACACTTCGTCTTGAGACGCCCCAATCTTTTGACCTGCAGAGATATACCCATACATGTCGTCGATGAAATCACCGAACCACCCCAAGCTGTTGATGGTGTTTCCGAGATCCCCTTGGATGAACTGCTGCTCCTTAGGTTTTGACTGCGTCATCCCCCATGCCTTGTCAGCCTGCTGCTGAGTCATGGTCTGAAGCGCATCATTCATGAAGGCCTCTTTGGTGGGGTCAACCTGCACCTGCTTGGGTGCAAAGAACTGATTCTGGAAGTCTTCTAGAGACTTTGTGTACATGTTTCTTTCAACAAGTCCGTTGTAAAGAGATTCTTGTGCCCCAGCTGTAGCGAACTGGCTTTGAAATTCTTCAAACGACTTCGAGTACATGTTTCTCTGTACGAAGCCGTCGTATAGTTGTCTTAGTGGGTCCATGTATAAATGCTAGTGAATGTCACTCACTTGCAAATATACCGTATTATCAACAGGTATTAGCTGAAGAAGATCATTTCCCCAGTATCCTCCCCTGCCTCGTTCAAGAACCCTATAGCCTTCTCCCCTTCGCTGTTTGTAGTTTCAAAGGCAAACAGCTTTTGTGGTAGTGCGTTACTTATCATCTGCACCACCCTGTCTCTCATGTCGGACGGGAGGGAGGCTATAACCCTAGAAGACTCATTAGCCCGCTGATCTCTTATTTGAATCGGATTTTCTTGCTGCGGTGCAGCTGTCATTGCGTGCTTTCTTCTAGCCTCCATCCCTGCTGGTGATTCCATCCAATCAACGATCTTCTGCGCGTTTTTACTTACAGCCGTTTTGTATCCAGCCCAACCAAATGCCCCCTCAAGAACCTTGCCCAGCACAGGTCGATCCTGACCAACACTCACTGGCTCGATTCCTAGATCCTTGATCGCTTGATTTACTTCAGGGTTAGAGAAGAAGCTAACCAATTCGCTCTTACTCATGTTTAGAGGCGTACCCAAAGACTCTTCCGAGGCATACGACAAGTACGGCAAGCTTGGAGACGCATAGGAAGCTACGGCCTCAAACACCCCGCTAGTTCTTGGCTGTCCCCCACCAACATCTTTCGTCAAAAGAGGTGAGTCATCTGGTAGTCTTGGTGTTACAGCGCCAATTTGAAGTGCTGGCTGTTGCGCCCTTGGAGGCTCAGGGACTTCCTCTCCCGTGGCGGAGAACGAACTTAACGGAACGTCGCTAAAGGCTCTTGCGTCTTGAGCCGAAACGTTTGACGGGTCAGCGGCTGGTGGCGCAACCGTAACTGGCTCTTGATCAGCCGACGCAACAGATTCCTGCCCCACAGCCTGTGATTCTACTGGCTGTTCTGTTTGATCTTCAGAAACTCCAGCACTCTCAACCCATAGTCCCGTCGCTCCTTCTTGTTTCGTCTCTGTAAGAAGATCACTAATAGAGGTGTTGTGCTTAGTTCTCAACCTGAGCTCTAGAGTGGACCTGAGCTCAGAATTAAGAGGTACGGTGTGAACTGCGGCAGTCGTGTTTTCTACATACTTAATGTAGACTTGATTGGCATCATCCACCATTAAGCTCATTGGTGTGATCTCAACTCCACTCCCAGTCCCGTCGTCAAGAACCATGGCACCTAAGCCGTCAATAGACCTGACAGTGCCGCTGTGGGTGCCTCCGTCGTCATCATTAAACTGAGTACTCTCGCCTGAATCAATAAAATTGCTACGAGCAATATCTTTCAGCTCTGGTGTGGGTTCTGACTTAGCCATGGACAAGAAGATCTGCTCACCTCTTTCAAAGGCTTGAGCCGCTGCACTAGCAAACATCTCATCGTCCTTATCCATAGGGACACCCTCAATGAACGCTCTCTCCTGAGCAGGGGTGAGGAATGGTGATTCTTTTCTTTGATGAAGTGTGGCTAGGATCTGAGCCCTGTGCTCCTTACCAGTCTTGTTGTTCATATGAGCCTGGTTGAACACCTCCCTTGCTCTCTCCTCGCTGTACTCCCCGTCAAGAGTTAAAACTCTCTGGACGTTTGAGTCTGTTGCCCAGTTTGACAGCAACCCGACATCGACTTGCTTGGTGCGAGGTGTGAAAACCTCTGCATTCCCATACCCTTCAAGCTCTCTGATGTCAACAAACTCACCGTCCCTTTCAATCATCCACATCCCATCAATCTTTTTTGCTTGAGACGGATCAAAGAAGTTGTTGAATTGCATCTCAACCTCTGCGAAATGAGATGGTGTCTCATCAAACTCCAACCCCACATCAAGCCCAGCAGACGCTGCTCTTTGTTGGTTTGGATCGGAGAAGGCGACACCCTTCATGGCCTTACGAGCGGCCTGAACAGTTTCGTTGTTGTGCTCGGTCATCCACGTCCAAGTGGCCTGTAGCTCCGCCAGCTTAGCTTGTTGAGCCAAGATGTCGTCACTCTCCATGATGAAGTTCCTGACCTCGTTCACATCCTGCTGGAACAGTGGTCTGAATGAGTCGGCCAATTGACCTGCGTCATAACCAGCTAGAGCCTGTAGGTCTTGCCTATCTATTGTCTGAGCCCTCTCAAGCCTGCGCCTTGCCTCGCTAAGTCTAGCTTGACGCAGCTGTGCTGCACCGACCAGCCTCTCCTGTAAGCTCTGCTTCTGACCACCTACCTGAAATGGCTGAGGCAACCCTGCCCCTTGACTGCCAAAATTTACGTTAAACTGTTGGCTCATGCTTACTGAAATCTAGGTTGGGAGAGCAAGTTATCTAAGTAATCGAGAAGTCCGTATGCATCACCCTTTTCAACCAGCTTCTTGATGTCTCCAGAATGCTTTGGGTTTAGGATGTACTCACCACCAGTCATCTCGCCAACCTTCTCCCCATCCTTGTCGATCATGTGGATTGGGTTGCGCTTGTGAGAGAACTCTTCTCCATTGGTGGTTGATGAAGAAACACCCCCCTCTTCCCCCACAAAGTCATCGATTGAATTCACCCTCATGCCATGTTCGGCCTCCTTATACGCCTGATAAGTCGACACTCCAGTGCCGAATGCATCGGACATTGGGGTCATTCCAGCCGCTGTCATCTCTGCCTGCAACCCCTGCATCTCTTGAGTCGCCATGTCAGAAGCCCCTCTTTGAAGTTCTAGGTTTGCAAGAGCTGCAAGTCTAGCCTTGTTAGCGTCTCTAACCCCTACGTTGTATTGATCAATCCGCGCAGTCTCTGCCCCGTAAGCTGCATCAGCTTGGTTGGCCATGGCAAGAGCCTTTTGCTCGGCGTCAGAAACAGCTCCGCTCGCATCATCGAGTTGAGCTATTGCGAGAGCTGCTTGAGCTGGGTCACCGCTGTTCAGTACGTTTAGTATTGAGGCTGTGTTTTGCTCACCCCTCTCTCTAGCGCTGTCAACAAACTGCTTTGATGCTGCCACTGCGTTATCCCTCGCATCAGCTGAAGATTTGCTTACACCTAACTCCTCTCGATCATACTTCTCACTGCGAAGATCATTCAGCGTATTCATGTACAGACTCTTAGCATCTGCGTATTTCTCCTCAGCCTGAGCTGCCAAACCTTCGTAGTAGTTTCTCTGCTTGCGCTTATCCACGAAGTCCATGACACCAGCCCCCACAGCCATGCCAGTAGCACCAGGGTCAAGCTCATTGAAGCTCCCGAACATACCGCTGTCTTGGAACATCTTGTATCTCTTATCCTTCTTTAAGAATCTCATGATTGCAAATTTAATCAATACTTACTTGGTGTGGTCAGCATTTACTGGCTCGTAGTTAAGGTTTACTGCAAACAGCTCAAAATCCTGCTGACCTAAGTCAAGCATCATCTCTGCCGTCTGCCCTCTTAGCTCATCCCCATAGAGCTCTGGATCTTTGAAGGCAAAGAGCTGAGCGTTAGACGGGAGCTCTGTCTTCAAGTAATCTATAACGTCTGGATTTGCAGTGACACCAACCGCAGCCTGCCCATACCCTGTCATCTCGTATGATGCTTTATCGGTGTCGAGGGGTAGTATGCTGGATGGTAGGTTTGAAACCCCGTAAGAGTTGTTAAGAATATCGACCAGCGGTATCTCCAGTTTCTCAGCACTTGATGGTCGAAGAACATTTGTTCCTTCTGTGGTCTGTCCATAATACGTTAAAAACTCTAGTAGGTCAGATGATCCAACGTTGCCGTTGCCATCTATATCTGCCGATATCACAGCCGTCGCTCCACTACCGTTTGTTATCGTATAAGTTGGTATGTCTGGATCGGAAACACCAAAAAACGACAAGAATTCGAGCAAGTCAGCAACGGAGACTGCGCCGTCACCGTTAAAGTCTAACTTTTGAATGTCGCTCGGTATAAAGGTGTCTGACCCAACATCCCCCGCCCCAATTGTGTCGCTACCCCCACCCATGGCTCCTCCGTTGCTTGAGTCCAACATTAAAGAGCCATACCCAAACTCCGAGGTAAAAAAGCCCCCATCAGAACTGGTCGGGTTGATGCACTCCTTTGAGACAATGGCCCAAGAGTAGTAAAGGTTAGGGCTAGGCAGTGGGTCTCCTGGTTGTTGTGCTTCTGGGGCTGGAAGCCTGCTTACTTCTATAATTAGATTGTTGGGGTCGTTAGGGTCAGCATACCACGTGCTTGTGACTTTAGTCACCCCAGTAGGATGTGGATCGCTCACCCCCAATGCCCCGTCATTGTGGTATATGATGTCTCCATACGAGGGGTTGTCGGCCCCATATGGTTGAATGTTAGGATCTGTTGACGGACCAGAGATAAAGATTGCATAGTCCTTTGGCTCAAACCCTGACGCAAGAGCAAAGGGTAGGGTAAATTTTGCACTCGCTTCGGGTGGAGATTCCACTGGCTGAGTAACCTCTATCGTACCCTGGTTGTAGACAAGGTCCGCATATGGTAAACCTGGGTTGAATACAAAAAAACAATTACCCTGTGGGATGTTGAAGAAGTAAGTGGTGGGGAGCATGTACCCATACCCTGTGTTGTCTGCAATACCTGCGCAAGGGGCGCTTGTTCTGAAGACAAGCCTGTAATAACCCTCAGGGAATTGAGACAAGGAGTTCTCAAACACGTAAGTGTTTAAGAAACTACCTGAGTTATCTAGGGTTGCCGCTTCGTGGAAAAAAATTTTAGCACCCCCCCAGAGGATGTTACCACCTTCAGAGTCGCATGGGACTAACCACACTGACGTATTGCTAAACTCATTAAAAGATACAGTAAAGACACCTAAGGCGTCCTCAAGTACCTGCTGTGTTTCACTAGGGGTGTCAGAGTCGTCGATAGCAGTTAGAGCGGCCTCTTTCAACTCGTACAGGTTTAAGGTCACCTTTACGATCTGGGCATCATAATCAATAGACAAGTAAGATTCTGACACAACATTCTGGCCATTACCAGCTACATCTGAATACGGGAGTATGACTGACTGGTTGCTACTTTCTAAGGCATTCGATATGACAGAGCAAGCATCCACGTAAGTTGGGGTTGGTACCTGAATGAAGTTTGTCCAGGGGATAGAAGAGTCAGAGCAATCTCCGTTTTGAAAGTACAGCTTATAGTGATCTAGAGGATTGTCAGAGGCCTCGAGTCCATCAAATGTCACCACGGTATCACCGTTAGTTGTTATTGAGGCAGGGTAGATGAGCGGAGGCGCACCATTTTTTAACAAGTGTATGTAGTGAGGGTCTGCGAAATCTGGGAACTCCAAACTACCTTCAGCAAAGGTAACTATCAACTGACCGTCATTAGCAAGCGCATTGTCTGGCTGAATTATCTCGTAAGTGGTGGTGTTGGCAAGAGCGCTGCAGGCGACGGCTGGGTTTATCTCACCCGCCGTTACATTATATGTACCAAACACAAGAAAGCATTTGTTTTGTACATCATTATACCCCTCAACTGGAACGCCGTTTTCATCTAAGAAGCTACCTGAAAAGCTGTTGAATTGGGATTGGACTACTGACGGCTCTGAAATAAAGGTTCTCCACGCATACCTGTAATAATCGTAGTACTCATCACCCTCTTGAACCAGCTCTCCAGCAACAACCTCACCGTTTACATAGAAGATAACGTCTACATATTCTGTCCCACCAAACGGTATGTTGTTTGGGATGTAGACGTATAGGTAACCTGTGTCTGGATAGAAAATAGTTTGATAGTACTGACCGCTTGAGTACAGTTCCAAGGCGTCGCAGTTGTCGAACACATCTGTCTCAACACCACCCCCACCATCATCTGTACCCCCATCACCTTCGTCCGTCTCGTCCACTTCGGCACCAAAGTAAAAGCTCTGTTCATCTGGCAAGTAAATCCCATACTTAGTGTGAAAGTCTCCTGAGGGGGTGTACCCAGAGACAGAGGTGTCTACATTGAGGAAGGCTGTGTTTGGTGAAATCTGTTCCTCGTTGGTCTCCGTGTTTGGATTATCCTCGACAATCACCACGTCGTCTATGGAGGTTATCTCCCCAACGTAGTGCATCGTAACTCCGTTGACTATGTTGTCGCTCTTCCCTAAATTGTTGTACACTATCCCACCCATATTCTTCCCCTGTCTGGTGAGGTAGTACTCATTATCTCTTGGGGATTCTGTCGCCGTGCTAGGGGCAAAGTCATGTCTTTGACTCTTGAGAACATCAGACCCCTCCAGAGAGATGGACTTAAAGACCTTGTTAGAGGATGGGTTGTCGTTGAAGGCAACACCAAGCAATGAGTTGCTAGTAACCCCGTAGAACGTGTTTACAGGCCCGTCATTGTGCTTATGCATCGCCGTCGACTCCCCCTTAGAGAGAAGCGCTGTGGCGCTGTTTAAGAGCGCCTTAGGACTAAAGCTAAACTTAGACCTCCACTTACTATCCTTATGTCCAAAAGAAATTAACATGGCAATGACTTATCTGTATGACTTAGCTCTCCTCTTAAAGAAAGAACCCTTAAGTGGTTTGGGTGAGTTTGTGTTAGATCTAAAGCTTCTATAAGATGGTCTAGCATTCCTAATTAGTCGATTGATCTTCTCCTGAAGTTGCTTAGAGAGTGTGTTTATGTTGATCGAGGGCAGTGATCCTCTAGACAGTACATCACCTATGGTTTGTGGTTGAGGGGTGGGTGACTTTGACACCTCGTTGGCAGATGGTGGGATGACGAATGTTCTCTCCTCAGACCCATATGTTCCAGGAACCCCATCGAGCGTTGGTATTAATGGGTATGCTGGTGCGTCGCTAGAGCTGTAAACTATCTCACTCACAAGTGGGTCGTAGTAAATAAGAAACTCTTCGTTCTTGTAGTCGAACCCTGCAACAACCTTGGATCTCTTTGGATCTCCAGAAAAAAGATCTTCAAAGTAATCCTCCATGCCCGCGTCAGAGATGGTTTGAACACCCTTTCCTGGGGTGTATCTGTACACCTCCTTTCTTCTTGGGTTGGCAAAGTAAATGAACCCGTCGACGTAGACAACAGACTCAGGATTGTCCCCCACACCAAAGTTCCCAGCGATAAACACCTGATTGCCTATCGTCTTTGATGAAGCGATGAGGCTGGCGTTGCTTGATGCGTCAGCCAAGATGCTTCTGTTGACAGGCAGCATGCTAAGCTTAGACTCTTGGAACACAGCAAGAGAGTCCCCATCCTTCACCATTATCTTGATTGCACCGTGATCGTTAGGTATCTCCTTGAAGTTCGCAGACGTGGCATCGAATGTAGATAACCTGTTGTACCTCGAGCTTCTGGTGTTTATGTTTGAGAATATGATCGATGACGGCTTTTCAAGTTGCTTGGCCTCAGGACTATACAAGACAGCCTTCCCTAACCCTATGGACTTGGAGTCAGCGAACTGATCAGTGAATCGCTTGGATTCGACGTAGTAATCAAGGAATCTAGGGGTTGACGCATTTGATGCACGTATGATCCCCTTGAACTCCCCATCCTTGTACTGAGCTATGTTCATAGCTATCCTTCTGAACCACACATCACCTTGAGAGATTATGTGGCTTGAGTATTCATGACCCTTCTGGTAATAGGTTTGATCACCCAAAACAGTTGGGATGTTGACAACCCTGAATGAAGGGCCTATCTCTCTGTACACAATCTCCCCCTCCTCTCTCTTAGACTTTGGCTTGTACAACTCAATAACAGCTCTGTTGTTCCATCTGTGCGCTGACGTTGCGCTCTGATTGTCCCCGTTCCTTACGGAGGCATACGTAAACATGGAGGCTGTTGGGTTGTTCTTTACCACAACAAACTGCCCCTGCAGATACTTAGGAACTTGATCTCCATCCTCGATGTTCCACAATGGGTTGGTATTGGGGTCTCCAGTCAGGGTGGTTACGTCAACCACGTCGAACTCATAATTCACAGGGAATTGTCTAGTCTCTAGATCGTCCCCTTCGAAGTATGAAAGAACCTTCAGCCTATCACCACCTGAAAACTTGTACAGATTCTTGTCACCAAGATCAGATACAGCGCCAAAGGCGTTGGCATATGATACGTCTGGGTTTGATTGCAGGTAGTTAAGTGAAACGTAAATGTTCCCCACCTGATCCTGCTCCCCTTCCTCTGTGTTTACAGCAACAAACGCCCCACCAGCTGTGTACTGAATGAACTCGTCTGTGGTGCTATTCCCCCCATAGACAAACTTGTAAGAGTAAGCCCAATCTGGTATGTTGGATAGAGAGAAGTCAACCTTAATCTTTGTAGTCCCCTGCCCTGCATTACCTGCTGGTAGTTCAGCGTCTGAGTATCCACCAACATACACGGACGGGAATGGGATTACCGTCCCAGGTCTACCAAAGTAATCGTAATACACCATGCCGAGGCTGTGGTTCGACGATCTCTTGAATGACCTAAAGTCAGCAGCACCTTGATTAGATGAAAGAATGTAAGTGTTGTCGCTGATCATCTCAACCGATGACGGTCTTGAGTCCTCATCCTCCTCACCTGATATTGTCAAGTACCCAGCAATCTTATCATCCCATGCGACACTCGGGGAGTTTCTCCCTGGGTCGTTATAGGACACGACGATGAACTCATCCTGCTCGTTTGGAGACTGATCGAATCCATTCAGATAGAAGGAATCCTCTATCACAACGCCCTCGTCTGAGTTTTCAATGTTAACGCCGCCTGTGTGAAGGTATTGGAATGGGAAGTAAAGGCCAGCAAGGACTGGACCATAAGGAGCTTGGATAGGGATATCGGGGTAAAAACCTTTCGTCCCCTGCCAGTCACCTGACATGCTTGAGTTACCAGCACCCCAGTCCACTCTGTCATCAGCAACAAACCTAATCGAAGTTCTTATCTTACCAGTGAAGATTATGCTCGAAGGAGCACTCCCCTCTATCTTGCCAGTAAACCTGCTGAACGCTTGCTCGAACTGATCTGGTGAAAGATTCTGAAACGGCACCTGATCTGCACTAGTATAGCCTCCATCCCAGCTACCAAGATTGGTTTCCTTGCTTCGGTCTATAAGTTTCTTGCAGATGATCTCTGCGTTTTGAAGCAAACTCCCCTTCCAGCCGCCAATACCTCCCTCACCATCGACCATGGAGAAGGCGTAGTTGGCATACGTCTGCCCGTCAGCAGTCCCTGTAAACTCACCGCTATCTATAGCCCTAGTGAGAGCAGATTGATAAGTATGAATGAGCTGCCTTGGGGTTCCAGTGGCAGTGAACGAGCCCCCAGCGCCCTCAAGTCCAACAGACGGCCCAGCAGCGTTTTCATAAGCAGGCTCAAGAGTCCCAAACCACCTCATTAAGTTGGCGTACAGAGGGTTGTAGTTATCCCCACCAGGTATAACGTAGCTCTCTACGCTTTCTTGGAAGCTAGTGTCTTGATTTTGAAATTCAATCACCTTCTTGTAAGACGGACCAGCAGTTGATTCGTACAAACAGTCAAACAGTGTGTTAAATTCACCGTCCTGAATGTTCTCCCAAGAGTCATTGTCTCCGAACGAAACCCATGCATTCACAACATTCCCGTGATGGATTGGGTATAGGTGGTCAGATGACCCTCCTGCAGACACATCAACGCCTTTGTATCCGTATGTGTATGTGCCTGAATAACCCTCATGCTCCCCGCGATTAACCCACTTAGATCTAGATGTTCTGTAGAGAGGATCAAGGACACCAAGTGTGGAGCCGTCAGTGGTTAACTCAAACACAGGGATCATCGTGACAATGTTGAGGTTGTCAACTGATGTGATGTCTAGTGTTAAGTAAAACGAGTCGTCTTGATAAGCATCAACGACCCCCGCCACATTGTCTATGTTGGTTACATCCCTTAGCTTAAACTCTACGTCAGCCTTATCAACCATGAAGAACCCGCATGGGTTTGGAGCATAGTCTTCTGGCTGAGTCGTGCTAGAGACAAATGATGTGGCCCAGCCTCTGTCACCGACACACGTGATCACGTCTGCTGCAGAACTGTTTCTAGCGAACCGACGTCTTCCTGTCCCAGCACCCATGTCAATGCTGTACCCACCCCTTACTCTGTTGTCGAGGGGTTGAACTAACTGGTTGTATACAATATCCCCAGTCGCTGGATCGACAGTCTGTTCATACCCTGCATAAGGCTTTTCGTCTAAGAACTCCACTATGATCGGAATGATCTGTGAAACAGTGAGGTCTTGTAGTAGCCTAAACTTTACTGAGAAAGAGATCTCCCCACCACGCAAAATCAACGGTGAGGCAGGGGAACTGCCGTACACAACTGGTATGACATCCCCGCTCAATGGGCCTTTCCTTACCCTCCACTGAGCTGTATTACCAGAGATAACTTCATCAGAAACCCCGTACCTAAAGTTTGCTGGGGCACCATCAGTGACACCAGTCTTGAGGGCTTGATCTGAAAACCCCCATGTAGCTCTTAGCCAGTTGTATTCAGAGTCGGCGCCAATGCTTGGAGACAGGGCGTTTTTGTTGTAGTTATTGTGAGAATCTGTAGTGTTGCTGTCATCCCTGTACTCCTCTCTATTCGCATGAAAGGAATGAGTTGACTCATATATGTGAAAGTTCTTGTCTGGGGCGCAGGTAAAGTCAAACACAACTGTTGATCCCCCTGGAATAACAGCAGCACCATCAGATCCAAGGTTCAGTCTAAACCCAGCGACTCTGTTGTGGCAGTAGTTGTTGTCCACATTATTCCCATTCTCATCCTTCCTCCTAAGGCTGATGACTTCAGGTTCAATGTCTAGCGAGATTGGATCAAAGTCATCTGGCCTGTCCTCATATATCACAGACAGGTTTGCTTGGGTAGCCCCTAGGAATGATCCCTCAGGGACGTTATCCCTCCCCTCTGAGTAATTCCCATAGAAGAGTCTGTCCTCTTGCACTTCGTTTGTGGCAGCGTAGATGGGGACAGAGTCAAACGCTCTCTTGGATTCGTCAGCTGGGAGCTGAGGTAGAATCTCATCGTTGTAGAAGGACACTGAAACAGGAGCCAGGGCTTGCCTCTCTGCATCAGACCGCTCTATATCCTTTATGATAAACCAAGATCCGTCGTCACCAAACCTCAACAACAGCTTAACGGTCTTAACCGACCACGGCTGACCTGGTATGGTTAGGTCGATTCTGTTAAAAGAATCCAGACTCTCTAGCGTACCAGCACCTTGCGTTATGTATGACGGTGGTACGAGTACGTCAGAGTAAGACGACAGGGCTGAGATCTCGCCAGTCTCATATATGTTTTGATAAGCGAACTGGAGCCCAGGAAGGTTCTTGAAGTTCGATGACTTTGAGCTGGCATCAAACGTGAAGTTACCAGTGATTGGTTTGTTGGGTGTCCCAGGGCACACAGTGATGGCGTCATACATCCTGTTGCTAACAAGGGATGGGTTTTCGTTAAAGAACTCAACATCAACCTTATACGGTGCATTCACCCCATCAGTCAGGTACACGATAGCCCCACCGTTTCTCGATCGAGCGATCGCCATGTCCACGTGAGACACTCCATCCCAAGCGAAGTATTTCGTTGTAACCACTGGGGATACAGCTGACGTGACAGGGTCAATCTTAAACACCCCGTTTTGGCTTGCATTGGTGCTTGCCGCAGCGAAGTAAACTGTGTTGGTGGGTGTGTCTAGAACCTTCCCAAGAACGACGTGGTTTGTTAATGCTGACCCATCAGCCAACACTGTACCCTTCACGGGCTTGATAACCCCTACGTTACCACTTGCGTTCTCACCTGACTCAGAGAAAGAGTTTTCTACCCTGATATTGACAGCCTCTGTGTACTGATCTGGGGTTACATATCTCTTATCTGTTGATGAGTTCCTTGATCTTGGAGTGACCTTGTTAATCATTAGTACTTAGGAGCTTGCTTAAAGTTCTTCCGAATTGTCTTGAGGGCTTCCTCCTTGGTGAAGTTATTAAGCCTAGCCTTAGCCTTTCTAAGCTCGTTGTAGTACTCTGTTCTAGCCCTTGCCTTTTCGCCAGCATGAACGCTTGTCTTGCGCTCACAAAGCTTATAATAGATGTAGCAGCGAAGGGCTTCTTCGCAGTAAACGTGTACCATTGGATCAGTAGATCTGGCCTCATCTGCTACATATTCAATCACCACCTCATCAACACTTGAGTTGACCTTGAGCTCGATTCTGTTTTGATCGAGGTTGAGTCTGTACTCCCCAGTCATGTGCCCCCCACCAACTCCGTACAGGGTTCTAAGGTTGCTCCCGTACAAGTAGTTTCTAAAGAGGTAGGAATCAAATCCATTCGTTGGGTTGGCTTCGTCAGCCACACCAGAGGTCTTGGTCTTGCTATCAACCCTGTTCACTGGCTGGTTCACCGCATCCACATCCCTGTACATTGGATCTGACTGAGCGTCTGTAGTGGCCCCGTCTGTCGCCTCCTTTTGAGAGTAGTTGATGTTCTTGTTGTGACCAAATACATAAACCAAACCATCACTCCCAACCCCACCAATCTTGATCAGATCAACGAAGTCATCAGGCAAGGCCACGGTATCGTTAGCCGTTGTGACTGGGAGCTTCAAGGATCTAACCTTCTTACCAGCGTCAAAGCCTATCTCTCTGACCCCACGTAGAGCTATGTTACGCAAGGCAGCGTCGGATGCGGTGCTGACAAAGTCATCCCCATCCATCGTAATCTTATAGTCGTCGAGGACTTGCCTCAGTGTAACGTAGTTTCTTGCCATGCTTTAAGACTGAGCTTGTTCTTGAGTAGAGTACGCAGATATCATAGGATCTCTGAGTCTCACACCCATCATCTCTGCATACTCCAAGATCACGTAGTCGTAATACTCTGCAGGCAGGTCGAAGTGTCTTGTCTGATTGACATCCAGTCCAGAAATCACCCCGCTACCTGCACTGAATCCAGATGGTACGTACACAGGGAATGAGTTCCGATCCAATGTCCTATCACTCTTTCTTGAGGTTGGCCTTCTGTAGTACATAAGAGAGATGTCGCTGATAGTATCAGGGAGCACCTCAATCTTGTCATGCACCAAGGCCACAGGAAATGATGACGTGGGGGAGGAGAGATTGCTTCTCATCAACATAGAAGCCTTCTCCAAGTCGTAAACAATATCACACTGGTAAGACTCAGATGACCTCACCTCTTGTTTAGTGTTGTCAGTGTGTATTGAAATGATTCTGTCGAGGTCGTGAGGTTTTGGGAAGTTAGCCCCGTCCTCTGTTGAACTCGGAATAGACAGTTCATAAATGTAGTCAGACATCACTGACTTAACGTCCGTGTACTTAGAGTCAACGCCACCAAGATCCATGTTAGACTTCCTTAGCCTAACAGTACCGAGAAGGTCGTCCTTCATCTTCTCGTACACGTTCTCCTGAACCAGCTGGGCAAAGGAGTTGAATACTTCAGGTGTAATAAAACCTCTCTGATCTTCGTTGCAAAGATCTCTAAGAGTATTGAACACCTTGACTACGCTAATCATAAGGCAAATATACAAAAAGAAAGAGGGGACCTTTCGGCCCCCTCCTTAGCTCAACCGAGCTTTTCTAACCTCTCCTCTAGGGAGGCGTGGGTTGTAGCCCCCTTCTCGGTCATAAGGAAGCGAGACAGGGTGTCGTCGCAGTCATGACCAGCTGGGTTAGCCACAATCATCTTGTTGCTGTCAAACCAGTATGCACCATCCTCCTTGAGCTTGATGATCTGATATGATTCACATTGCTTAACCAAGGCTCTAACCTTTACGATGGGTGAATCGAAGGAGGCGAGAAACTCAGTGGGGTTCTTCTTAGCTCTTTGGAGAAGATCAAATCTGATCTCTGAAGCGTTTCGATCAATGTTCATTCCAAAGTAGATGGCAACTGGCAAGAGCTCTTCGATCGACTTGTCTCTTACAGCAATGATGGCTTCGCTCACAGAGAACTCCTTGTTCAGGTTAACCTCAGCATCCTTCTTGTTGTCAACAAGCTTGAAGTTATTGCCGCCGTTTGCTTGGTTCCCAGGGTGACGATCCAAGTACTCCATGAGGTTCGGCTTGGTCCGTGGAACCAGCAGCGTCCCATCGCGGAATATAACAGCCTGCTTTCGGGCGCTGTCGCTCTGCTCGTCTCTCCAGATAGAGGGTTCGTTAGGACAGTAGCGCATCTCTCGAACCTGCCCACTTTCCTCGTCAAAGATTGTTACACCCTTGGACTGGATCATGTGTACAATACCGCCCCCGTTTACGGTCTGATAAACCCTTGAGGTTGGGGCCTCCACCTTGCGCTTGATTGGGGCGCTCTTCTTCACCTGCTTCACAGGTGCTTCTGCGGCTGTTGACTCAGCCTTCGGCGTGCTCATGGCACGACGCTTAGTTGTTTGTTCCATTAGAATTTGTATAAATTAAACAGTTGTTTCGCTAAGTTACGAGCTATCTCGTCACTTACAGCTTGCTTTATGACACCGAACCTGGCTAGATATCCCTTAAAGGAGGACGTAATGTTACCTCCAGAACTACCTATCTGGTCTATTGTCAACACCCCACTTGTGTCTCCTGGGAGCGTACCCAGTGACGAAGCCTTGAGTGATGGGTCGGTGCCCTGTATGAATGCAACTCTATCCCCTGTGTGATTGTTGACGATAATATTCCCATCAGCATCCCTCCTAATTATTAGAACATAACACTGCTGATAGTCTGGGTCGT
>Ga0075480_10000718_pt1 | contig 19887 bp, 8 predicted proteins | sample DEB08_DNA_7_FD_81590 | JGI IMG/M metagenome (GOLD analysis project Ga0075480, IMG submission 81590) | Aqueous microbial communities from the Delaware River and Bay under freshwater to marine salinity gradient to study organic matter... | ecosystem: Environmental > Aquatic > Marine > Coastal ... | reverse complement strand
GAAGTTAAAGAACCTGTGAAGATGAAAGATGTGTAACAACAACTATGTGACAACAAAGAACTAACAGGTGAAGAATTATACGATCTTATATTTAATGCTGAAAGGAAAAAAACAGTAAAACAAAGTATAAGACGTATAATCCCAAAGGTTTCCTTGGATTTGTGAGCGTAATATCATAGATTATTTTTCTTTTCATCGAGATATTGAGTAATCGCTATATCATAACTATAATTCGTAGAATAATATATTTGACCTATTTTTCTCTTTTCAATAAAACATTGACAACGGTGGCATGGTTTGGAATATTTCATCAAATGATTTAATTTATTCGTTCCAATACGAACGACATATAATTCACATTCAGGAAGACATTTCTTGAATTTTTTATTTATTTTGGTTATAGCCGCTATCTCTGCGTGAATACTATTGTCACCAAAGTAATAATTATAACCAGATGATATTATTTTATTTTTATATACAACTATTGCACCATGTTTGTGATTCATAACAGATTTCATAGCTATTTTCGAAGCTATATTTAAAAAATATTCTTGAGTATTATTCATATTTTTGGGGCAAAATACATCAAAATTTTGAAAATATTCTGAAGTTACTATGTCAGCATGTTTGCCAACAATTGAATCTCTCATTTCTTTTTTCATTAATCGCCAATCAAAATATGAAAATTTATCACACCTTGCATTTCTAGAGTCAACCATTTGCAAGTTTGTTTGGTATTTGTATTTGATAAAAAACAATATTTATATCATTTTTTGTCTTTTTCATATAAATATAAAAAATGATTAAATATAAACAATACAACTATATTTTTCATTATGACTACTTATACGTATAAAACAGAATTAACATCTTGTTGTCCAAGAGCTGAACAACCTCCTAATATCAAAACTGTTCTTAAAGCACATCAATTAGCTGGTTTATATAAGGCTATAAAAATGGAACAAGACGGATTTATTAATTACGATATGCATGGTGAAAATACAATATATGAAGGATCTTCAATTACAACCCATTTCGACGCATTGGTCAAAATGAAATCCAATATGGGAATTCTGGGAGATATTGTTGGATATGGTAAGACTTTGACAGCACTTTCAATTATTGCATCATCGAATATAAACACAATTCATAAAAATATAGAAACAAACGTGAGTTATTGTAATTCTGCTAATAGTGGCTATATTAGTCATGTTACAAAAAATAAGAATATCATAGAAAATAACATCATAAGTAGTACATTAATAATTGTTCCTCGTGGTCCTGTGTTTGTTCAATGGGAAAAAACATTACGCGATAGAACAAGTTTGAAATACATCGCTATTGATAACGTGTTGTATATTAAAAAGAATTTGCCTTCTCCTACAACATCTGTAAAAGAACTTATAGAATTTTTCAACCAATATGATGTTGTGCTTGTCAAAAACACTACTTTTGAAACCCTCAAAACATATTATCAAGATATAGTTGTGAATGACAATATGAAAATTATGCCAATATTGAAGAGATGGAAAAGAATAATGATTGACGAGGCTCATGAATTGAATCATTCTATATCAATTATGTATTATGATTATTTATGGCTGATAACGAGTACGTATAACAACTTGCTTTACTCAGTTAGATCACCGCGAAGTATATTGTACAACATACGTGATGGTATTAATTATGATACAATTGATCTTTTGCTTGTAAAAGGAAACAGAGATTTTGTTCGAAATAGCTTTAAGATTCTTCCACCAATCGAACAATATTATTTATGCAAAATGCCATCACATATGTATGCTATTAAAAATTTCGTTTGTTCCAATATTCTAGACAAAATAAATGCAAACGATATAGAAGGAGCAATCAAAGATCTTGGAGGTAAAATTGATACACAATCCAATGTTCTAGATCTAGTTTCAAATGACTTGAGGCGAGAAATAACAAACAAAGAAAGAGAAAAAGAATACATCAATAGTCTAGATATTCCAAGAGAGAACAAGAAAACTCGTATTAAATCAATTGAAAATGATATTAAAATGAAACATGAAAAACTAGCAGACCTTACCGCACGTATAACAGAAATTAATACCAAGATGTGTTCAATTTGCATGTATGATATTGAACATCCTATAATGCTAGAATGCACTCATTCATATTGTGCATCTTGTATAACTCAATGGATAAATAAAAGTTTAAAATGTCCAGAATGTCGTACACATATTGAGACAGATAAAATGGTGTCAATAATGAATGAACATCGTGAATCCCCAAAAAAATGTGAATCGATGAGTAAAATTGATACATTGATAAAAATAATCAAAAAAAATCCTTCAGGGCGTTACATTGTGTTTAGTCAATACGACAATGGTTTTACAGAAATAAAGGAAACATTGCAAAAATATGATATAGTATCTAGTGAGATGAAAGGTAATACATCGCATATGATGAATGTTTTGAACGATTTTCAAAATGGAAAGATCCGAGTTATTCTTTTGAATACTAATTTCGCAGGTAGTGGAATTGATATTAGCTTTGCAACAGATGTTATTTTATATCACTCAATGGGAACTTCTAAACAACAGGCTATAGGAAGAGCACAACGTGTTGGAAGAAATGATGTTTTAAATATACACTATCTTTGTTATGAACATGAAATGCCCAAAAACTAAAACATATAAGAAAATAATTGAATATTATGAATATATAATATGGATAGTGTAGAAGTCGCAAACATTATTGAAAATACAATTGAAGATAAAAAAGAAGAACAACCACCAAAAAAAAAGATTATTATTGGTCTTCCCGGTGATAATTTCTCATCAAAATTCTTAGTATCTTGGTCAAATATTCTTATATCTTTATGGTCTTCGAATAAGTATGATATTGCGATTTCCACAGGAACAGGTTCTTTTATTCCATTTGTGAGAATGCAAACCCTTGGATTGGATGTTTTGCGAGGAAAAGATCAAAAACCATTTAATGGTGAAAAGTTCGATCTTTGGATTACCATTGATAGCGATATTATGTTTACTCCAGAACAAGTTGTTGAGTTGATTGAATCAACTGAAAAACATCCTGTTGTCAGTGGCATTTATCGTATGGCTGATCTGCAAAATTTTGCGACAGTACCATCATTCGATGATACATACTTTGTCAAAAATGGATCTTATGAATTTCTGACACAAGAAAAAATAGATAAATGGAAAAAAGAAACAGAAATGAAATTTATGCCAGTTGATTACACAGGACTGGGATTTTTTGCATGTAAATCAGAAGTTTTCGACAAAATGTCGTATCCTTACTTTGATGGTACTACACACGAAATTGAAAATGACGGCAAAACCATAAAAGATATTTCATCAGAAGATGTGAATTTCTGTAATAATATCAAAAAATCAGGGTATGAGATTTTTATTAATACAGAACTTAGAGTTGGTCATCTTAAAAAACTCATAATCTAAGTTTTTGATTTATTTTTTTTGTAAAAATATAACATTACTGTTCTTTTATATATTTAATAATAAATAGAATTGAACCAAATGATAAAAGAATTGTTCATTGCAATTGTCGCGTTGTTCTTTGCATTAACATTTATTCAAAGTTCATCTTTTCCAAAGCTTATCGTTCGTGTTGTATTGATAGCATCGTCTATTTTTGGTTCATTTGAAATTGAAAAACTTATGAAAAAGGTTATCTTCGGTGATGATAATTCCCCAGCCGAATATAACTATGATACTATATGGTATATTATCGGTCTTTTGTTTGCATCTGGTATTCTAATTCAAATTATGAAAAAAGTTGTTAATTATGAAGAATCAGTTATATCATCAGATATTATATATCCAATTATTCTTGCTGTGTTATATCTTCCAATTTTTATAAATTTGAAATATTATAAATCACAATTGGGATCCAATCTTCTAGTTGCATGGGGATTTTCTTCAAGTATGGTGATGATACAACTTCAAGTTATTGGTATGGAAAACAATATTTTAAATATATTTATGGTTTATATTTTGGTTGAACTTGTAATACTTTCTCTTATTTATAGTGCTGAAAATACTGTTAAAGTTATTGATTATATGGAGAGATTTTTGACTTTATAATTATGTATATAAATATTAGATTAAAGTATTATATTCATGGATAATGAAAAAATAGTCATTATTTGTATATTTTTGGTTATAGTCATAATCGCATCTGTTTTAACATTTGATATAAAAGAAAACTTTTCAAATGATAATACACGTCATACTGGTCATACTAATATTCAAGACATAAATACTAACAGAGACTGTCATGTACATTTTACAAGTGATGAAGAAAATTGCAATGACAATGTAGATTATTATAAAATGTCCATACTGGATTTGTATAATGAAATAAATAAAGAAACAAATCCGGATGTGAAAGGCAATTTGAAAAGAATTATTGAAGAAAAACAAAAAGGAACAAGATATTGTAAAATTTCTTTCGATGGTTGGAAAGAGTCTGATGCATATGATATCAAAAATAAAACAAAAAAATACCCTGTAGATGACAACGATATTCTCAATAAATCATGTGTTTTAGGTGATGGTCTCAATAATCAAGTTATCATAGATAGCGAAAACAATACTACAATGAAGTTTGATAAAACAAATAATCTTCATTTTGAGGACTTGAAATATGACGATATTTACAATTCTCTGTGTCATAAGAATTATGCACCTGTACAAACTACCTTAGATATTAATAATAATTACTTTATGGTATTAGATACCGATTATTGTCTCAAGGATTTTGGTTGCAAACAAAATAACAATATTAAGGTTACAAATGTAAGATTCGTCAAAGGCTCGAATAATAAAATACAAGATATTGATATGCGAAATAATGGGGATAAAAACAAAATTCAAAAAGGATTCAATAAATTTTTCGATTTTGAATATTATGTAAAAGAAGGTCAATTTTACTTTCATCCAAAAAATCACAATGTTAATATATACAAATTTAAGAAAGATTTTTGTCAACATCCTGTTGATAACATCATAGACAATCACGATATAAATTTGCAAACATTCAATATATCAAGAAACCAATCATTGAAACTTAATAATGATATTAAAGAAAGAATTCAAAAAATACCAAGTATTGGTGATAAAATTACCAAGAGTCAAGTAATATCTTATTTAAACAAATTTATAAGAGACTATGAAAATGTAAAAAATAGATATACAAACGCAAATTCAAAATTAAGAGGAGAAATAAGTGACATACTGAAAGAAATGAACAAAACTTCTTCAGTTGTTTCTGATACCATAACGAAAGAAGATATAAATGCATATCGTAGTATAACTGATGGTAAAATTGCAACATATATCAATAGTATCACAGATGCAGTACAAAATAGAGGAAATACAAAAGAATTGTCAACAAAAAATAAAGAAAGTACAAACAATGCAGAAGCAGCTAATACAGCAATAAAAACAGAAGTTGAAAAAACAAATTTATTTTTAGAAAACACAGTGAATGACATAAAAACAAAAATTGAGGAAAATTTTGTTTTAGGATATAGACAAAAGTTTTCGTTTTATAAAAATGATAAGAAAATCACAAATCAAGGTGATTTGACAGATCTTATAAACGGTACAAACAATAACAAAAGAACTTTTGAAGTCAATTCTGACAGCACTCGTTCGATAGACAAATCAAATGAAGAAAAAATATATTGTACTCAAATTGCTGGAAACACGAAACTAAAAGAAGGGTATTATAAATTTTTTATTGAAAAAACAGCTGGTGTTGAAAAAGAATCAGTTGATGTATTCCTTACATCCAAAAATGCAAGTGGTCAACTTGTGTACTCAAAAGTAGCTTATAAATATGCTAATAACAACAATATAATACAAACACAACGATTTATATTGGATAATAATACAGGAGTTATAAACAGTGGTAGTTCCGTTAATCCAATCACAAATGAAGATGTTTTTGAATATGCTGTGGATAATGAAATAACCCCATACAAAATAAATTTGGAATATTCAAATTTTTCAAGTGAAAATGCTATTAAATCTTTTGATTTTTATGGTTCAAAAGATGGTACAAATTGGGATGTACTGTTTATGCGTAATGAAATTTCAAACTATCAAAAAGATTATTACAAAGATTTGGGTTTGGCAACTATAATTTCTAATGGACGAAAATCTGTACCTACAAATATAAAAAATGGTACTAATGAACATTATTTCTCTTTTGTATCGACAACTGGTCCAAATAGTATAAAATTTAGAGAAGATACTGATTGTGATATATTAGTTGTTGGTGGTGGTGGAGGTGGTGGTGGAAGACATGGTGCTGGTGGAGGAGCTGGTGGTTTAATTTATCAAAGATCAGTTTCTGTTAAAGCCGGAACCGAATACAATATTATTGTTGGAAACGGCGGGAATGGAGGAGGAGTCAATCAAAATGGAAATAAAGGATCGAATTCATCATTTTACGGATTTGAAGCCTATGGAGGTGGTGGTGGAGCAGCATTTAATCTAAGGTATAATAATCCAAATCGCAATGGTGGTTCTGGTGGAGGAGCAACGGTCAATAGGAATAATGGATCTGGAACCAACAATCAAGGAAATGCTGGTGGAATAGGTACACATTATAGGCCATATAACTGGGGAGGAGGTGGAGGAGCTGGACAAAGAGGTGGTAATGGAACACATGGTGCATCAGGAAAAGGTGGCGATGGTAGAGAAATATCCATAACTGGTTATAATTTTCATTACGCTGGTGGAGGCGGAGGTGGTTCGCATAATCCTGCTGGAGGAAGAGGACATGGTGGAAAAGGAGGAGGAGGTAATGGTGGTACACCAGGACATTTTAATCAACGAGGTGATAATGGTGTAAATGGAACTGGTGGAGGAGGAGGGGGTGCTTCTACTGTATACGATGGCAATCAAGGAGGTGGCAACGGTGGTTCGGGAATTGTAATTATACGATGGAAAGAAAAAGATAATTATAAAATGAATTTTACAGAGAATATATTAAAAGAACTTAATTACGAAGTTAATGATATGTATGTATGGTATAAATTCAACGATAAAGATAATTTGTATAGAGACAGTTCTGGTAACCATCATTTTTGTAGTCCAACATTTAACATGTATGGAAGAACTCCTGAAGCAGAACAAAAAAACAGCAAAATTGAAAAGAAATCAGATATAGATAATTTAATTTTTGGAAAAAGCGACCAGCGAGAAGTTCTAATGATTCCCCCCACCTATTTTTATGATTTTCCATCTTTTACAACATGCGCGTGGGTAAAATTTAAGCAAACAACTATCTGGACAAGAATCATTGATTTTGGAATAGGAAAAGTTAATGGTCTTGACCATAATATTATGATTCTCAGATGGGGTGGTTCAAATAAAATATCATGTTGGATATGCCATGGTGGAACACATCGTTGGATGAGAACAAAACAAGATGTGATTGTAAATAATAAATGGATGCATATCGCGTGGACAATAAACAAAGCTACGAAAATATGGTCATTATATATAAATGGTCAACAAGTAGAAGATTTAGATTGGGCTAATAGCACACAGGGAATGACATGGTTTCCAAATGTATTATATTCTACATGTTATATAGGGCAATCTTTTCATACATGGGATCCGGATTTAAAAGGTCAAATTGGAGACTTCCGTATTTATAAAAAGGCTTTGAATGCAGATGAAATTAAAACAATTTATAAAATAAATGATAAAAAAGATGGTAATAACAGTAAATCAAATTCAATGAACCTCAAAAAATACCCACATTTAATGATAAATGAAACAGGTAATCCAAATGATACGTCTAAAGAAAGATATGGTTATAAAGTAACATCGAGCACAGAATGGGTCGTTTGGAATGGCAGTAGACACGTAGCTATATATACCCCAAATCTTCTAACGAATGGTATTGAAACAAGATCTGGAGGCAGTCATCATGCGCTATGGCAGTACCATAACTGGAATTCCTACTATGCTGGTAGACATTATATCAAAAATGATTACAAAGGTGATTGGGTTACAATAAAAATACCAGAAAGCATATATTTATACAATATTAGAATATGGCAACGAATAACTCTCAAAATGAGATCGCCTGGGGATTACAAAATATATGGATGTAATTGGAATGACAGAGCATCAACACAAAATCAAGATTGGGAAGAACTTTTACACGAACCCAACGCATTTTACGAAGTAAATGGAATGCATAACTCAAAAAAAATTATGAGTAAAACTAGATACAACACGTATGCATTGTGTGTAAACAGACTTTTGTACACACATCGCGAATCTTATGTTTTAAATTTCGATCAATTTGAAATATTTGGAACACCTACCGAAGGTGTATACGATATTAATCAAAAGCCATATAAGTTTTATAAACTCAAAGTCAACAAAAAAGCTGGATCAACACATTCAAAACCAACACTTTCAATATATGGACCCACTGTGTGGAGTTATTCTTTAAAGAATTATTTAAAACTAGATGATACTAGTAATAATGGTTATAATGGAATATATATAAGATATATGAGAGATAATTTAAAACACTTCGATAAATTTAAAGAAATAAACATAAAATACGAGTATACAGCAAATGCACCTTCAAGTTTTTTTCAGTTGGGCACTACATATTTGGATAGTCAATATGATAAGTATGAACCATCTACTACTAGATCAACAACATCTGTTATTCCAATAATTTTAATAAATAAAAAGATAAAAGATGAAAACACTATTGTTTTTCCAACATCAAATACAGAAAACGCAGATGACGGACCGGGTATAACAAATCAAGATTTTTACATCAATTGTCCTTCATTGCCAAAATACGAAGAATTAAAATGGGTAGGAGGTAATTTAACATACACAGCAATTCAGGCAAAAACTTTGAATTCAACCCAAATTGCACAAGTTGATGAAACAACAAATACCAATAAGGATAATATTCAAAATGTTATCAGCGAATTAAAAAGATTTAGAACAACAAATTTCGAAACTTTTGATTGTATGCAAGGTACAACTGATTACTTTAAGGATTTTCAATTAGCAGAGGGTGATAGTACAGACTCAACAGCAATAAATGAAAAAAACCAACAAATACGTAATAATATCAAACAAATACAGATACTCAATAATAATATTCAATATTTGAGTAATGTGAGAAATGGAGTGAAAGGTATAAATACAAATATTGATCTAAGTATGAATACTACAAAAATGAAAGTAACTTTAAAAGATGGTAATTTCACAAAGTACATAAAAATGATAACAAATTACGGAAGTAAAGATAGTAGTAAAGATAGTATATATATTAAACTAGATACGACATAATTAAAATAATTAGCTTATTTTTTGTATTTTTGAATTTTGTTCTTCAAAACCATGTCGTTTATTAAATACAGTATTTGTTTTTCTTTCTTTATATTTTTCTATGTAGTTCTTATCAAGTTTTTGTTCTTTTTCACCAGCAATATCATCTAGTTCTTCAATATTTAATTCTTCATCATCTTTCACAGCATTTTCATCATCTTTCGCAACATCTTCATCATCTTTCACAACATCTTCATCATCTTTCACAACATCTTCATCATCTTTCACAACATCTTCATCATCTTTCACAACATCTTCATCATCTTTCACAACATCTTCATCATCTTTCGCAACATCTTCATCATCTACTTCAGTATCTTCATCATTTTTCACAACTTCTTCATCATCTTTCACAACATCTTCATCATCTACTTCAGTATCTTCATCATTTTTCACAACTTCTTCATCATCTTTCGCAACATCTTCATCATCTACTTCAGTATCTTCAATAGATTCTTTATTGATTTTATCTTGAATAGATATATCGTATGTGTCACTTTGATTTTCATTAGTTTGTTTTATTTGTACATCTTCTAATTGTTTATTTAAAACATCGTTACTTTGATTGAAAGCATTTTTTGAAGAAGGTCTAGGTTGCACACTACTTATTTGTTTAACAATAGATCGATTTTTAAGTTCATCATCTCTACCAAACATTTTATTGAAAACACCACTAAACGTAGAACTTGAACCTTCAGCTTGTATTGTTTCACTCCCAATTTGTTGTGATGTTGTAATAGGTAAATCATTGTCTATTGGTGTAGTTTCTTTTTCTCTTTTTGATGAAAAAAGAAAATAGTATATCAAAAATCCAAAAAATACAAATACTGAGACTATTGTTAAGAATATTAAGCCAATAATGAATATTTTTGTTTTTGGTTTGCAGTTAAAATCAAACAAATTTGTATAACTACATTTTTCTTCAATTTCTTGTGGTTTTTCAACAGGAGTTTTGATTTGAGATGTTTCATCTTGTGTATCTATATTTTCTTCAGCATCTTCAATAGGTGGATCTTCTTCACTAGTTTTATCAATAGGTGTTTTTTTGTTTAGATATGTTTTTCCTAGATTGTTAATACTATATCTGTCAATCGATTCATTGACATAATTATTTTCATCAAAATGATCATAGTCCTCTAAATAATCTTCTCTATCATAATTTGTATCAATATATTCATTATCTTCTGTTATGACAGGGGGTTTATATTTTAATTCAGGATCATATACACGTCCGTCATCGTGTTTCCATTTATCGTTTTCATTATTATCATTATCAAAGTTTTCAATTGCAAAAAATAATTTTTCAATCAACTTCATCTTTATTATATAGTTTGAAAATATTTTATAAAAATAGAAGATGCGCAAATGTCCACTTAATCCAGTAAAGGTCTATCTTTGGACATCATCATCAACAAAAGAATTGTACATATTTGACACATCTGGAAAAGCTTATGATGAAGATCATAGAATTATACCTCAAAATATTTATAATGACGATTCAATAGAAAACACTTTATCAAAAATAGGTCTGTATTTAAAAAAAGAAGAAAAATTCAAAATATATGCTTGGTCAAAAAAAGAAAGGCTTATTTTTGATGTTAAAAACAAAAAATGGAAAGGGTATAATATTAATCCTTTTTTATCTTCACAATGGAATTCCGAAGAACTAAAAGAACCTATAGAATATAAATATCATGATAAGAAATTGTTCTCATATTCTATTATAAATATTGTCTTTGCTAACAATTTACCAAATAATATTCATAAATACTATTTCACATCAGAAAACAAGATAAATAGAAAACAAGATGCTAAACGTGAAGATTTATTAAATTCTCTGTGTAAAATTGATGAAAGTAAAGTCGAATTGTTGCCAGAATATTATACGAGAGTTAATTATTACAGTCCTTTAAAAACACATATAGATATAGCAGAATTATTTGACAAAGCACATACGTCACAACACATTGATGTCATACAATGGATAGAAGATACATCGAAAATTCTTTATAAAGTTTCAAAAAGAAAAATAATCAATAAAGAGTTGTTTGCTAATTGGACAAATGTCGGTAAAATCAATAAGTATCATGTTGTCAACATGTATAGTATATACAATATGAAAAGTGTTTGCAAAATCATAATAGAGAAAGATGGAGTTCATATACATTACATTCTTGATGCAAGACAATATGTAAAAAAACCTGATTTGGAAAAACACTTACAAAAAATATTGTCTGTTTTGACGAATATATTGAAACAGAAAATCATTCTTACAGAGACATCATTGAATGTTGGAATAAAAATGAATATAGCAAACTCTTCTTATAAACTTTTGACAGAAAAAATAAGTAAACAAATAGATATATTCAATATTGTGAAGAACAATAGTCAATACATAACATGTACGTATAAAAGAAGTTCAAACTATACACAAAATACAGAAATATACGAATATATTAGATCACGGTTGAACTTGGGAATCACAAATCTTGAAATAGCAGATGAATTGACAAATCTTGGTATAAATGGAAATGTATTGCAAATTGTAAATGAAGAAATAGATATAATAAACCAAGGTGTTGAATTAAACGAGAGAGAATCTATAAAAATAAAGGATAATGGTACGATTATAACAATAGGACCAAGATTTTACGGTTATGACGTGTCAATAATAAATTCAAATAATACGAAAGAAATGAACAATTTAATTTATTGGTTAACAAAAATAGTTGCAATGTCTACAGATACAAAAAAGGTACCAAAAGAACAGGTTGTAGATAAAGTCCAAGAAATACAGAAAAGTTCAAAATCAAGTAGTTCTGGTATATCAAAAGCATCTTCATTATCTTCTGAGAATTCTGGAGGTGCTCCAATAAAAAAATCAAAAAAAGATAATTATCTCATCACTATGTTACAACAGACCGATAAGGAATTGTTTGGCGAATATTATGCAAGAAATAAATGTCAAAGTCATGTACAACCTGTTGTTTTTTCAAAAGAACATAAAAAAAATCTTGAAAAAGAGAATAAAATGATTTTTGACAACGTAATTGAATATGGTTCAAGTGTTAATAATTTGAATTATTATGCGTGTCCTAAACTTTGGTGTCCGCAAAGTAAAATACCTCTTTCACTTGACGGAAATCAAAAATGTCCAATTGAAGACGAAGAACCTATTAAAATGTATAAAGATATTGATAAAAATAAACCAAGTTATGTGAAACTTATCAAACCAAATGACAAAGGTATGTGTGTGCCATGTTGTGGGAAAAATAAACCTCAACAAAAAGCCATTAATAATTGTATGTCTTATTTGGGAAGAAATAAACAAGGTGAAGCAATTGAAGTCAATGATAAAAAAGACGATGAAAACTATTTGATAAATCATACAGCACCAATAAGTGTTGGGAGATACGGTACAATTCCTGAAAATTTACACGACGTTCTGTCAAACGATGATTATAAAGATTGTTTTGGTTCATTGAAAACAAAAACAGATTGTTTTATCAGAAAAGGTGTGAAGAAATCGAAAAATGATAGTATTATTCATTCTGTTATGGAAATATTTAAGATAAATGATAAAAAAGAATTTAGGAAGGTATTGCAAAAGTTGACATTTGTACAATATTTGGCACTGGACAATGGAAAAATTTCAAAAGCATTTATGAATATTGGGAAAGATCCTTTCTCTATACAGCTTGAAAAAGAAATGAAAAAAAATAAGATACCTCCCACCATTCGCAATATGCATATATATTTGTCTATGAAAAAATACATTGACTATATCTTAACAGATGATATGACTGTCAATAAATCGCCAGAATATATAATACCTCTATTTTATAGTTTATTCAAGGTCAATATTATCATATGGGAAAAAAACAGTGATAATAGTGTATATATGATATGTAATAGTAATGTATTCACTAAAACGAAACAAAATACAAAGTTTGCCATGATAATAAAAGAAGGAGAATATTATGAACCTTTAGTACTCAAAAAACGCAGTACGCAAGAAAGGTTTATCTATAAACTAGAAGATTACAAAAAAATTGATCTTTTAATAGATAATTGTGGATATAAAGGAGATGACGTGAACCATTTCAACAATCTATATCGATTAAATAATTGGGTGGAAAATACAATACAAAATAATAAATCAAAATTTCGTATTTCCAAAATTTTGCTCAATGATGATTTAAGCATTAATAAACTTCTCACAGAGGGAAACATATTTTTGAAAATTGAAAAAATTGGTAGTTCATACATTAATCGTTTTATTCAAGAATTGGGTATAAAACCAGAGAATATCATATTTATAAATGATGTTATTGATAAAAAATACAAAATCAATGTTTTCAAAACAGACTTGGAAGAGTTTGTACAAAAGGCTAGTGAATTAGGAGTTAAAGTGAATATAGGACAAATTGAAATTTCGCAAAATTTACAAATATATTCAATTTTACAATTACAACATGCTGAAAATAATGGTAACGATTTGATAATTCATGCAAATACACTAGATGATTATCATAATAGTATATTAAAAACACGACAACAGACAAAAAAATGGTATGAATTAAAGAAAATGGTTGTGAAGACAATTATTAAAAAGGGTATAACAAAAGAATATGCTGAATTATTTCGAAACCATCCAGAGAAAGAAAAAATAAAGATAATTTTAGAAGAAATACCAAAAGGGGGTATTGAAGATTTAAAGAAATGGTTAACAAATACCATAGTACAAACAAAATACGACTATTTAAGCGATAGTATAGTTGAGAAAGACGAGTTTATATTTTCACAGAATGCTCTAGTAAGGAATGGAACAATAATAATTCCTCAAAAACTAATACAATATCACAAATCTTTGCCAACTAAAATAGACGAAATTGGATATGTTGATGAAACATTTGACATCGATCAAAAACCGGAAGAAGAAGATATAGTATTACCTAGACTATTTGATGGAAATGTCAAAAAACTCAATACAAAATGGAATAAAAATAAAAAGAATTACTGGTCAAATATGGGGTATATTGATTGTAAATATGATAAAAAGGTCTTAGGAGAATTCGTAGAATGGTATTCCACATATATAGGAAATAAAACATTGACATTTAAAGATGTTAAGACGACATCAAAACAATTATATTATGATATAATGAATGATACTGATGCGATGTACGAAATATTTCATGATACATCATATTATAATGAATGGGTGAAGAGAGGTAATAAATATAGTACAATAAACTTATTCATGGAGAAATATTACAATAAATTGAGTGATGCAGAAAAAAGAGCAAAAATTAATGATATACACGAAAGGGGTGATTTATGGCCCACAGATCTTGAGATATTGACAATGTCAAAATTATTGAATGTTACTATTCTAGTGATACAAAGAGGGGTATATGGTAATTACAATGAAGATTTCAATAGAGGTGATTTACAAGATTTGTTGATATCCTCAAAACTGTTTGAAGCGACCAACATGACTGACAGACCTGTATTGATATTTAATAAGGTTTGTGAGAAAAATAGCAAATGTTCATATTATTTGGTTGTGGACAAATCGAAACCGCAAAGTTTATATATATCATATAGTGATATACCAGAAGATATAAAAAAATTAGTAAATTTACATATGAATGTGGTATAGATAATTAAATAATATTGACTTCTTGTTGTATATTGTAACATTTATTTTTTTCACCAAGTTTGAAGTTAAACGCGATGTCGTCTTCGAGACAGAGTTCATTATCTTCTTCTAATTCTTCTTCAATATTTTCAAGATTCATGATAGGATTTTTATCTTTTAGTAATTGAACCAGTAGATCTTCGTCAAGGAATACATCACAATCACCTGTACCGCAGGGAGGTTGTTGTCCCAACATAACATTTGCTGAAACACCATTTACATTGTCATATTGTGAGAATATACTTGCATTGATGAGCATATCAGTAGATTCTTCAAAAGATGATTTTGCAAGAGGTCCAATATCCCCACGATTGATCCCATGTCTATCAATTGATACAAGACATCCTTTAAAAGTCATAGTATCCATGAGAAGAGACAGATGTCTATAATTCATTGAACCTTCTCCTGTAACATTCATAAGTTCATTATAAAGAGAATTGCGAGCAGCTTCAATACCCAGTGTTTCCTGAATTTCGCGAATATCATTTGAAATAGTTCTAGTTGAATCAACATTTGGGTTCGCAAGTATTTCTATGAGATTTGTTCCATCAGTATCTAGGACCCATTCTACCATTTTATCGAATTTTTCAGTATTATGATTATATTTTTCATATTTTGTCTTGTTCAAAGAAACTTTTTTGATACCTTTGTATCCTTTTAATAGAACTTGATAAACAATATTGTGTTCCATAGCTTTTATTGAAGCTAATTCGTCACTTGCATCAATGTCCTTGACTGCATTTTCTGTAAGTTTCATCATAAATATACATTCTTCCGCATTATCATCGCTATAAACACAATCAATATATTTGTCATATGTCATGTTTAACTTAGTGTAAATATCAATCATACGAAGACCGTGAGAAGACATTTTTTCTTTGTTAAATTTCATTCTTAATACCCATGGAGATGTACTTGAACATTTACCTACAAGTTCATTCATAACCGCGAACTCTTTGTAAATTTCAAATATTCCTTTATCATTGTCTCCTTCACCGTCGTCCCAGAATATTTCGCTATATTCAAGAATATCACATAATCTAGTGATTTCGATTGTATTTTTGATATTCATTGAAATATTTTTGGCATTTTCTACTCTTTCATCAATTATGTCAATGCCATCGTCTCCCATTATAGGATTTGCTACAGTAGCGATATCATTCTTCATGTAAATATTCAATGTTGGAGTTTTTGTTTTTTTTGTAGCACTTAGGATTTCCTTCAATCTGGGAACACCAGAAGTTGCTTTTACAGCAGCCTCTGTTCCAGAAACATGGAAAGAGTCCAGAGTCATTTGTGTTCCCATTTCTCCAATAGTTTGTGCTGCTACTATTCCTACCATCTCTCCGGGCTGAGCAATTCCTTCATTAAAATATTGTTGAATTTGAAGAACAATCCAGTCGAATATATCTTGAGTGAAATGGTACTCTAATATCATTTTCTTTGGAGACAAATGTATTCTCAATAATACTTTGAAAAATCGCATACCTTGTTCTACATCTTTAATAAATAGTTTTTGGATCAAGTTTTCAATATTGTCAAGAACATAATCAGGTGTTAAATCTGTTTTTATTGCTTTAACACCGATTGATTTCATTTTTTCAACAGCATTATTAATGATTCTGTAAAATGGGATAGGATATTTTATTGTTGTTACTTTTAGTCCTTTGAATACATTATCAATTATAAATTTTTTATCATTGACTATTTCTTTGTAATGATTGAAACATCTTTCATAAGTTTTTGTGGTTACTTCTTTATAAGCTTTTTGGATCATGTAATGATTGAGTCTGTCTTTTTTTGTTAAATTGTATTGTTGTTCAATATCTATTGAATGCATTTCGATTATGGGAATATACTGTGCTTCTATTTTACACCCATCCATACCATCTTCCCCATATATATATTGTATAATAGAACCTTTTGCATTACGGACGGTATTGTCATAAAGAACTTTGACATCCTCCATTGCTTTTACCAGTCTCCTCTGGATATAACCAGTTTCAGAAGTTTTTACCGCAGTATCAATAAGACCTTCGCGACCACCCATAGCATGAAAGAATACTTCTTGTGGAGACAAACCATCCATAAAACTATTTTCTACGAATCCTCTTGCATCAGGGCCATCATCGTATTTTGTAAAATGAGGTAATGTTCTATCAGTGAAACCATAACCAATACGTTTTCCATCGACATTTTGTTGACCGACACATGCAACAATTTGTGCAACATTAGTTTCTTTACCTTTTGACCCACATTTTACCATATTAATCATTCTGTTTGTTTTTTCATCAATTTGAGAAAGACCTATTTTGCCTACTTTATTTGTGGTTTGATTGAGAATACCAATGATTTCTCTTTCTGTAAAATCAACATTATTGAAAATACTATTATTGTCTACGAGACCTCTTCTCACATCGTCGAGACGATCATATGCTTTCTTTTTCATGACACGGATTGTTTGTTTAAGTTCTTCATTTATTTTTTCGCTTGTAATAAGATCACTTATTCCTACACTGAATCCAGAAGACAGTAACCATCTACATATCAGTCTTTGGGTATTATCTAGAAACTTTCGAACTTCAAATGGACCATAATCGTGATATATTACAGGGATAAGACCCGATGTAATGCCGTGGAAAACTGTTTTGTCGAGTGTACCGCTTTCGACTCTACTATTTTTAATTACAAACTTTTCTTCGGCTTTATTTTTTCTTGTAATATTTATACCCGGTGGTAGAATATGTGAATACGCGTCTTTTCCCGAATATTCATAATTTTTATCTGGATTTTTAAGTTTACCAGTGAAATAGCTATTCACCATTTGAAGATTTGCCATTGTTTTGTCGTCTATCTTCGTCCAGTCTTTTGTCAAACGGAAAGATCCTAGGAGAGTATCTTGAACAACTTCGATAATTGGTTTACCATCTCTTGGTGCCAATATCATATAAGGTACTGCTGTTATATCCATGAGTTCGCTCATTGTTTGGATATTTTGCGGACAATGAAGATTCATTTCGTCGCCATCAAAATCGGCATTATAAGGAGGTGTATCGAGAACATTCAAACGAAATGTTTGATAAGGCATAACGATTACCTTATGACACATCATGCTCATTTTATGAAGAGATGGTTGACGATTAAATAGAATATAATCACCGTCTGTTAGATGCCTATGTACAACGTCACCCACTTTAAGTTCTTTTGTGATTTTATCGATTTCGCCCTGTGCATATTTGAGATTGATTGTTACCATATCTTTTGATTTTTTTACATATTTTGCTCCGGGCCATGTATCTGGACCGTTTTTGATAAGTTTTTTGATATGTTCCATATTTTTTTCGTTAACCACTTCTGGGAAAGTAATATTCACTGCAATTTTGATTGGTACACCCAGTTCATCTATGCTAATATATGGATCAGGTGTAATGACTGTTCTTGCTGATTGATCAACGCGTTTTCCATTTAAATTACCACGAATACGTCCTTCTTTTTTCTTCATGCGATCAGAAACTGATTTCAGTTTTCTTCCATTTCTCTGTTGTGATGGGGCAAGACCTGAAATTTGATTATCAAGAAGTGTAAATATATGATATTGTAATACAAGAGTAATTATACGAATTGTTTCTTCTGATGAACCTTTCTTGATACGATCGTATATATTGTTATTTGTTTTGATGATTTCACTTAATTTATGTGTAAGATCGTCCTCTCTGCGTTGACCATTTTCTTCTATAATGCTTGGGCGAACAGCGGGTGGAGGAACTGGAAGTACTGTAGTTATCATCCATTCTGGACGATTCCATGTAGGATTGAAACCCATTATTTCCATATCTTCTTCTGAAATTCTTTTAAATATTCTTAACACATCTTCTGGTGTAAATTCCGTGATATTTTTTTCTGTTCCATCTTTCCATTCTGCGATAATTTTCATAGGTCCATCTTTATTGTATTTTGAAGGCTGTTTAGCATTACAACCAATTGTTCCATCGTCGCCACAACATTTCACTTTATTTGTTAAATTACAAAGTTTGAAATATGTATTCCATCTCATTTGATTATCTTTAATTGCCATGATTTTTTGCATATCATGTTTGAGATCACTATGTGTTGTATTTGGTGAAACTAGAATTTTGGAACATCTATAACATACGCATCTTAATATTTTTCTTGTTATATCGAAAAACATTGCATGAAATACAGGTCTTGCCAGTACAATGTGTCCAAAATGTCCAGGGCAAAATGTATTTTTCTGCTCACATGTACTACATAGTTTATTATGTTCTAAAACACCCATTCTAGAATCAAATAGACCTCCTACAATTGGTTCATTACAGTTATATGTATCTGTGCGATTAACCTCTACAACAGATCTAGCTATAATTTCTTCTGGTCCCAAAACGCTAAATTGTATACCCTTTACATCCTGTATTTCTACTTTCTGATCAGTGTATGATAGTTCAGGATATATAGACATGTCTCTTAATTATATAGTTATTATTTTTATATAATAAAATCATTTTTTTATTTATCAACATATTTCTTTTACATGTTTTCATTATGTAGTCTTACCCTTCTTAACATTTACATCACCGACTACACAGTAAAAATGTTGTAAATTCTGAAATAGTTTGTGATATGTACTCTCTGAAAAGGCTTAAAGCGATTGATTAACAGTTTTGTAACAGATTAATTGGAAGAGTACATATCTCTGAAAATTCTATAAAAAATAAAAGTTGTTAGAAAATCTAAAATAGTTTGTGATAT
>Ga0075480_10000715_pt1 | contig 19943 bp, 18 predicted proteins | sample DEB08_DNA_7_FD_81590 | JGI IMG/M metagenome (GOLD analysis project Ga0075480, IMG submission 81590) | Aqueous microbial communities from the Delaware River and Bay under freshwater to marine salinity gradient to study organic matter... | ecosystem: Environmental > Aquatic > Marine > Coastal ... | reverse complement strand
TGTTCCTGAGCATCGCTCTAACCGGACTCATCGTGCTTCTCGCCACACTCTTCAATCTCGTTAGCGATGTCGTCGGCGGGCTTCGGGTGAGCGTGCTTGAGGAGGAGTCACGAGAGTAACGGAGGAGCCCACGTAGCCAGGGTTGAGGTGACCTGAGGACACCGATAGCGTTTTGATCTGCCGGGGCTATAGCTCAGTCGGTTAGAGCGCATCCCTGATAAGGATGAGGTCACAAGTTCGATTCTTGTTAGCCCCACAACGGCGAGTGTTCACACAGGCCATTAGGGCTCCACTTCAGTGTCGAGATCGCGGATGTGGCGCGTCACATGTTTGCCAGCCCGACGTGCGAAGAACGAGCCCGGTCCGAGGCTCAACCCGCTTGCGTACTCGCTTCCGTCTCTGGTGAGGTGGGCTGTAACGGCTCCAGCGGCGTACAGGCCTGCGATTGGGTGATCTGAGTGGTCGAGGACGCGGCCGTTTATGTCGGTCCGCAGGCCGCCCAACGCGATGAAGTGGTACCGATCCACGTTCATTGAAATGTCAAACACGGCGACAGGAAAGTCGATGGGCGCAACCCACTTGCTGTTCTTGTGGAACTGGCTGTCGAGCCCCTCCCGAGCTTCAGCGTTGTAACGGTTGATTGTGCTTGAGACACTTCCAATTGGAAGGCCGAGTTCCCGCTCGAGTCGCTCAACAGATTCAAAAATGTCGATAAGCGGGTGTTTGCACGCCGGATAGGCGAAGTGCTCCTCATCTACGAGTAGCCACGCCTTCTGCTCGGGCTGCTGGGCGAGGTGATGCGCGACGCGACCGTGATACGAGTCTTCTCCAATAAACCGTTCACCATTGGCATTCACGATGATTCCGAAGATCAGACCTTCTGGAGGGTAAATCGACCCGGTTGCAATGACCCCCGACATTGCCTCGAGGTCAGCCCCGACATCACATGCCAACTGGAGGCCCGCACCGTTGTTGTTGTCGATTCCCAAAGGTTGGGCTTTACCCGCGATGACGGGGAAGTGTTTGTGTGTGAGCTCGCGGTTGAAATTGAAACTGCCCGTTGCAAGTACAACGCCGAGCCGGGCACGCACCTCTACTGACGTGCCATCGTGGTTGAGTAGGCGAGCCCCGATTACTTGAGAGCCCTCTGCCATGAGTTCGGTGACCGATGTTTCAAATTTAAGTGGAACTGCCTCGGCCTCGAGTTGCGCTAGAAGTGCTGACATCGCACTGAGGCCTCCTCGATGACGCCCCAGAGCTCTGGCTTGATGACCCCTTGGTGCGGGTGTCGCTGCGTTACTGAATGGCCACACCGATTCGTTTCCGGTTGCTAGGAGGCCGTCGCCAGATCGACTTGCAACGGCCTTGGAAACAGCCTGCTGACGCTGGAAGGGAACCCCTTCCCGCTCGAGCCACTCGAAGTGTTCGACGGCTCCATTGCAGAACTCGCGAAGATGCTCTTCCGGCGCGGTGGTACTCGCCCGAAGAAAGGCGAACATGTTGTCAGGGGTGTCTGAGATACCGAGGTCGGTCTGCAGACTTGTCCCACCGCCCAAGTAAAAAATCCCCTCCGATTGGGAACTTGCTCCGCCGCCGGCCGAAGCTCGTTCAACAACGAGTACGTTCGCCCCAGCACTGGATGCCTCAAGAGCTGAACAGACACCGGCAATTCCAAGACCAACGACGAGGACATCGACCGAGATGTTCGTTTCGGGGCTTGCTGGGATCGAGGCTCCCCCGTTCTCACGAGTACTCACCTCAAAAGAGCCCTACCAAACAGTCGTTTGATTGGTCTGAGGCTCTGGCGTAGTCTTGGAGCGTGCAGGAGACCATCACGCTCGATGCAGACTTGGTCCAGGAGGAATTCTTCGACCAAGGTTGGACGGACGGCCTCCCGATCGTTCCGCCGACGCGGGACCGAGTCGATGCGATGCTTGCTGCCGTCGTGACCGATGACCCCGACACACTGATTGGTTTCCTTCCTGCCCGCGGAAGGGGCGTCTCAATCCAGCAGGCAGCCATCAATGCGGTGATGGCTGGTTGCCGCCCGGAGTACTTCCCGGTCGTGTTGGCGGCGCTCGAAGCAGTATTCGATGAATCGTTCAACCTCCACACGGTTCTCACGAGTACTGGAGGGGCAGCGATCGGCATCATCGTGTCGGGCCCCATCGCGAGCGAGATCGGGATGAACTCAAGGCACAACGTGTTGGGCCAGGGCAATCGAGCCAATGCGACCATCGGGCGAGCCGTCCGGCTTGTCGCGATGAACGTGCTCGGATCAAAGCCGGGCGAGACAGATGCCTCATCGTTCGGGCACCCCGGCAAGTTTTCATTGTGTTTTGCTGAAGATCCGCCGCCGTCGCCTTGGGAACCTATTCGCAGACAGTTGGGCTACGAGCTCGAAGACACGACGGTGACAGTCATTCCGGTTGAGGGTCCTCATCAGCTCGCGCAGCAGTTAACAGATTCGACTGAGGACGTCCTCCGTTCCTTCGCTTGTTCGATTCGGCATCCAGCTTGGTTCTCTACTGGCAAGGGAGGACACGGCGTTTTGCTGCTCGGGCCAGAACACGCTGGCTTCTGTCTCCACTCGGGTTGGTCTCAAGCAGAAGTCCGTCAGTACGTGTACGAACACGCTCGCGTCGACGTTGACGAACTCCAAGCCACCGGTGTCCATCTCGAGCAGAACTCTCAGCATGATATGAGTGCCGGTATCGATGGAAAGATCCCGTCAATCAACAGCCCCGACGACATACTTGTGGTAACCGCCGGAGGTGAGGGGGCGGGCTGGTCAGCCTGGCTTCCGTCTTGGGCCCCTACGAAGCACGCGTATCGATCAACCCGCCGCGTTCGCCCAACGGGCGAACCCTTACCCGACTGTGGCCCTGACGGGTGCATAGTCCCGTGGATGAGATGACTGAAATCACTGTACTCAGGCCAGACCAGGCAGATCCGATTGTTTCAACCCTCGAGCTTGCTCGTCGAGGCCCGCTCCCCGAACGGCCGGTAGTTGGGTTGATCTCAAACGGCAAGCCTCTCGCGAAAGAAATGCTCGACGCCCTCCTTACTGAAATCCGCGAGCATCTTGATCGCGATGTCGATGTGGAGCATCTCGTTAAGCCAAGTGCGGCCTATGTCATCACCGCGGAACAAGCCGACGTGATGGCGGTGCGAGCTCACATGATCATCAGCGGACTTGGTGATTGAGGCGCTTGTTCGGCGTGCAGTTTGCACGACGCAGTCATGATGGAACAGCGCGGTATTCCGGCGACGGTGCTGATCACCGAGCCGTTCCAAGCGGTGGTGGCCTCGAATGCTGCCAAGCTTGGCGCGGCCGGCTATCACTACCTGACTGTCCCGCACCCGATCTGGGGCAAGGATGAAACTGGACTCCGAGTACTTGCCCGAGGAATCGTGAGCAAGGCACTACTCCAGTTGACCGGCGAATGACCGTACACCGAGTTGGTGTCAGGCTCGCTTATTCGTTGATCGTGACGGGTAGCACGAGCATGGAGGCGCATTCACCGCCGAGGTAAATCGTTTGCTCGGCGGTCATCGCCTCCGCGGCCGAAGTTGATCCGTACGGCTCATCGCGCTCAACATTGAGGTTTCTGTCGAACCGCGGAAAGTCTGATGACGCCACTTCAATCCGAATTTGGTGGCCCGACTTGAAGGTGTGCGCCAGATCCCACAGATCGATCTCGAAGCATTCCGGCTGGCCTGGAACCAGGTTGGGGGCTCGACGGCCGAATCCTTCGCGATGGCGCGCTCGCACGATCCCCGATGCGAGCCCCATCGCGTAGCCCTCGGGATCGACATCCGCGAGATGCGCCACAAAATCGGTGTCAGGGGCAGAGCTGGATGCCCAAAGCTGAACCTTGATTCTGCCCGCCACCGAGACGGTTGAGTTCAGTGGACCGCTGTCGAATATCAGCACATCGGACCGGTCTGCAATTGAGGAGCGATCAAAGATCCCGGCCCGCATAATTGTGGGCATCAAGGTCTTCGAGCCGATTGTCGGAGTCGGGTCAAGCGGATCGTAGGTGAATCGGAGTTCGCCGCTGTTGGGGGATTCGGCACTCAAGGTTCCACCATCGGTTGAATCTCCCAGATACCAACATTGGTCGACGTGCTCAGGAGGCCATGTCGGGCAGTCTCTCCACTCATCGTCTCCGATCTGCCAGTAGCGGACACCGTCGGCTGGACCAGTGCCGGAGTCGTTCAGCCACCGATCGAACCAGTCAAGAGCCAAGGGTCCTGAAACCCCCACACCCGCGGCCGCCTCAGTCCCAAACTCCCGCTCTCCCGTGCTGTTGGTCGACAGGGACATGACGTAGTTGCAGTGCTCCCAAGGGCCGATGATGAGTCGATGGTGTGAACGGCCTGGCTCTGGCGCACGTTCTTGAATTGCTCGGTAGAGATCGAAGTGGGATGACGCGAAGTTGTCCCACCACCCGATGATGGAGAGAGTGGGAGCCCGCAATCGATCCGCAGCCTTCAGCAGGTCGAAGGATGCCCAGTAGTCGTCGTATTCAGGATGATCAAGCCACTCGTGATACTGCGAATCGCCAACTTCGAGGAGAAGTGGGTGGTCACGAAGGGGAAGCCGGGCGGCCATCTCAGGTGCTCGGCGAATCGCTTCGGAGTGTCGTTCAAGAAGAGAGGCCCGCTCCGCGTCGCTCACATCGAGTCGTGCTATCGACTCTTTCAGGGTCATGTAAACCCAGTAGACATTCCACCCCAACTCAAAGGCACCAGATGTATAGATCCATCCGTTGTGGTAGTCGGCTCCTGTTCCCAGCATCACGGCGGCACGGACTTCCTGACGGCCAAGAGCAGCCATTTGCATTGCGCCGACAGCCGAGTAGGCAGTGCCATAGACACCGATTCGTCCGTCACACCAGGCTTGAGTTAGTACCCAGTCGAGGCAATCCTCACTGTCATTGCGTTCATGGATAAATGGGTGCCAGTCGCTTGCGGAGCCGGCTCGTCCACGGACCTCTTGAATGACAACGGCGAAGCCGCGCTCGACGGCATCGAAAGGATTGAGCAGCAGGACGCCGGCGATGAACGCCGACGAACGGCCGCCCCGAACCCGATAGATGAGGGTTGGAAACGGCCCTTCTCCATCTGGAAGGTAGATGTCACTTGTAAGTTCAATGCCATCACGGGTTGTCATGCTTAGACCCCGAATGATGCGAATCGTCTCAGTCATTTACTCCCCCGATTTCGTCGATTGCGCGAATGACGTCAAGCATCATCCGATGGGTAGGTGCAGCAAGTCCGAGTGAAATCGCTAACCGAACAATTTCGCCGCAAAATGCGTCAATCTCGGTCCTTCGGCCATTGGCGACGTCGTCTGCCATCGATGTTTGGTGGTGTCCGACAGCGGCGTAAGTTTTGAGCGCATGGTTCAGTAGATGGGTTCGATCAAGTCGGACACCCAAGGCGTGAGCGACCTCAAGCACCTCGTCGAAGAGAGAGTTCCATAGCTTCATTGCCTCATGAGATGCGACCATCTCGGCCACGGTGCAACGGAGTAGTGCTGTGGTCGGCCCCGCTGTTGCCGCCAGAGCAACCTTCGTCCAGATGACTGCTTGAGCGTCATCTGGCATCTCGCACGGCAGCCCGGCGGAAGTGAGCGCCTCAATAAATCTGTTGATGTTGGGGTCGCAATCGTCGGATCTAGGCGGCTGCGCCAACTGTGATTTCGACGCACCGCTCGCGGTGATGGGGGAGAGATCAACGACACCTGGTTGAGGTTTGTGTGCCCCTGCAGTTGTTGTGCCAGAAAAAACTCGTCCGAACGGGAGTGCGCTGCTCAGCGAGTCGGCCGCGCCAAGACCGTTCTGAAGACTGACGATGACTGTTTCGGAATGCAACGCGGGGAGAAGCAGTGGAGCCAATTCTGCGTTGGCCCATGTTTTACACATGACCAAGATGGCGTCGGCGAGGTCAGGATGCTCATCTGGCAGAGAACACGTAGATACGTGAACGCATCGTTCCTCACGAGGACTAACTCGCATGAGAAGGCCCCGCTCACGAACTGCGTCAAGGTGCCGTTGATCGATGTCGGCGAGTGTGACCGAATGGCCGGCCTCCGCAAGGAGCCCACCGAACATTGACCCCATCGCGCCTGCGCCTGCGACGAGGAGCCGCATATCAGCGACGCACCTCGTACCCGTGAGCTTCTCTATCCCAAGTGTCAGATGTGACGCCTGCTTCTCGGAGTTCAAATTTCTGGACCCGCTCGGCGTGGTTTTTGGGGAGCGCATCCATGAAACGCACGTACCGCGGAATCGCAAAATGGGCGATCGACCCCTGACAGTGGTCGAGAAGTTGCTCGGGACGTACGGTCAGATCCGGCTTCACGACGACGGCAATCATCACTTCACTTTCACTGAGGTCGGAGGCGACGCCGTAGGCTGCACTCTCCTCAACCGCGGGGTGAAGATTGATACAACTCTCAACTTCCCATGAGGAGATGTTTTCCCCACGACGACGGATGCAGTCCTTCATGCGGTCGATGAAGAAGACGAATCCCTCGTCGTCGACCTTGCCGCGATCTCCGGTGTGGAACCAAAGGTTTCGCCAGGCTTCCACGGTTGCTGAAGGATTCTTGTAGTACTCGGTAAACAACGCCCACGGATGCTTTGGTCGCACGAGAATTTCGCCGGGAACCCCCGGGGCGCACGGCTGATCGTTCTCGTCGCCGATGATGACTTCATATGTCATTGATGACTTGCCCGCGGCACCGATTCGACGGTCGTCGAGTCGGTTTTCGCAGGCCATCGGGGCTTCCGTCATTCCGTACACCTCAACGAGCTTCATGTTGAAGCGCGCTTCGAAGTCTTCCCAGATGTCGACTGGGCATGGGGCACCGAAGGCAATCCGCACGGGATTTTCACGATCATCGGGCCGCGGCTCTTGCTTGTGCAGCATCATGAGAAGGGCGCCCATGTAGTTGAAGGCGGTGATCTCTTTCTCACGCATGCGGTTCCAGAAACCCGATGCGGTGAACTTCGGGTCGATGACCACACACCCTCCGGCCTCCATCGCCGCGGTCACGCTCGTGTATTTCGCGTTGTTATGGAAGAGAGGGAACGTGGTGAATAGCCGGTCGCTTTCGTCGTAGTCCATCAGCCAGACGAGGTGACGCGTCAGATGCAGCACGGCCTCATGACTCAGCACTACGCCCTTTGGGGGGCCGGTGGTGCCTGATGAGTGGAGGATGGTGCAAGTGTCCCGCGGCGTCGAGTCGAGAGAGGGAGGGGCAGAAATTGAACGAACAGAGCCCAATTCATGAACCTCCATTCGGCCAGGCAACTTCGATGCCGAGCGGCTGTCCCCGTTGATGATCACGTGGCGAACTTGCGTGAGCGAGTCTGCGATGGGGATCAAGTGGTCGACGAACTCAGCGTCGATGACGAGCGCCTCAGCGTCGGAGTGATCTATGACGTACTCCATCGCTAGCCCTCGCGTGGCGGTATGGATGGGGACCTCGACGAGACCAGCCTTCGCGATTCCGAACCACGACTCGATGTTCTCGATGCTGTTTCGCATCATGACCGAGACATGACCACCCGCTTTGAGGCCTAATTCGGCGAGACCTGCACCGACGCGGTCGGAGATCTCATCGATTTGGGAAAAGGTCCGTTGCTGACCACAGACGTCGAGGCAGACCCGGTCTCCCCATCGGGCTGCGCGTTCGCGGATCCAATCATGGAAGAGATGAGGCGCGTCCGCTTGCAAGTCGTATCCACTGCCCTTCGCCATATTCAGTTCTCCTTTGCGACTGATTGGGTCTCGTCTTCTCTACTTGCCACGATCGCTTGTGAGGCAGAACGCCACGAAGCAACACCACTGACCGAGATCACACACAGCCCAGTGCTCACCAGCTGCCGCTCACTCGCACCACGCCGCCGTGCTCCGAGAGCGTGGACTGTGGCGAACTCTGTGTTGAGGTCAGCGGCGTTGACAGCGAACAACGCCAATTCGATGGTCAATGCATGTCGTGATTGATTCCCGATGGTGTGCGACCGCAGCAAGTGGTAAGCCTGGAGGGCTGCTGGAGCATGGTCGGCAAGTAGGCGAACCTGTTCTGGAACCTCTCCGAACACCTCGGCGAACTCCCGAAGAATCTCGTTAACCGGTACCGACTTGACCTCCCTCGTCGATTCGGAGGGCGCACGCTCGACGAGGCTTATCGCCTCGCTGGCCTTGCTTCCCCTTGAGAGGTACGTCGCAGCTGCGAGATCCTCCAATAGGTCCTGGCTGGCACCGAGCGAACGGGCCTCACGAAGCGCGAGACGTGTGTCGGCCCCTGCGCAGGCGAGCACTCCGAGCTGAATGACGGAGCGCTGTATTTCGCTGAGGTCGTCCGACGCTTCCACAGCGCGGTCGAACAAGGCCCGCGCGTGGGCGACGAGTGGTTGCGCGTGACCTCCGAGATCGGTCATGCAGCAACTCTGCCACGCACCACGCCCGAACTCAAACGATCGTTCGTTTGATCTCTGCTAGTCTGCAGAGGCGCAATGCGACAAAATGTCGTTGTACTTGGTCGCCGAAGGTCCGCTTGGGGGTGGGCGTGATGGAATCGATTGAGCGTCAATTCGCTCAAGTCCTGTCGGGGGAGGCAGGGGATTTGGCGGGTTTCTACCGCCGAGCGAGAGACTACGGGCCGTTTTTCAGCCCAGATTTCAACGGTTGGGTGGTGAGTTCTCATGCTGACGTATCGCGGGTTCTCACCGATGAGACATGCTTTAGGCCTCTCGGCTATGGCGCTGGGTCGTCGATCATTCACGGTCGAACAATCCTCCACATGGAGGGCGAGGAGCATCGCAAGAAATCGGCGCTTTTGGCTCGTCACCTCCGAAGCCCAAGGCTCCTAGATGGTGTGCAGCGCGAATTTGTGGTTCAGCGCGCAAACGAACTAGTCGACGTGATGCCCCGCCGCGGTTCGTTGGATCTGAAGGCTGGGTTCACTACGCCTCTGCCTCTCGACGTGACCGCATGGTTGATGGGTATTGAGGAAGCCCCCAACTTCCGCGAGACCTATGACACCATCGTGGCGGCAGGTGCAAGCAACCTGCGTGGCGATCAAGACGTCCAGAGGCGGGGAGAAGAGGCACGCGCCAAGCTCTTTGCCTTTCTGACGCCACTGATTCACCAAAGACGTCGTGATCCCGCCGAGGATCTTCTGAGCGTTCTGTGTTCGACGGAATATGAGGGCACACGCCTTTCCGATGATGAGATTCGCTCGTTCTCTTCATTCCTGCTCGCCGCTGGCGTGGAGACCACGGATCGCGCGCTCTCCAGTCTCCTCAGCCTGCTCTGGCAGCGGCTCGACGTGTGGCAGGAACTCTCATCGGACCGCGAACTCTTGCGGGCCGCATGTGCCGAGGGGCTCCGCTTTTCGCCGCCCGTCCACGCGCTCAGCCGTGGCGTGGAGGCTGACACCGAAGTATCCGGAACCACCATCCGGGCCGGCGACAGAATTGTCGCGCTTATGGCGGCCGCCAATCGGGACCCTGACGTCTTTGAGAACCCAGATGAGTTCGTGCTTCAGCGGTTCGCCCAGCAGCCCGACAGAGAATTCGGTGCGAAAGCTCAGATCCTGTCATTTGGTTACGGAACTCATCTATGCACCGGTTCCCAGTTGGCTCGACTCGAGATGGTCGAAGGTCTCAACGTTTTGCTCGACAGAATCGCGACGGTCCACTTCACTGATGGTGTGCCCCCGGAGTCGGGCTACGTGCTCCGCTCTCCGGAGCATCTGAAGGTCGAAGTCGAATTCCGGTGATCAGACGTTCCTATCGTTGCAGGACTCAGCGATGACGAGGCATTCCCGTCGATACCAGGGGAACTGGGTAATTTCGGAACTTCTGACAGACCGAGCCGAACGGTTCGGTTCCGATGTCGTAAGCCGAGACTCTGCTGGCCGCGCGCTCAGTTACGCGGAGCTTGCCTCGAACGCCTCGCGGATAGCCGGTGGGTTACGGGCCCTTGGTGTTGGACCCGGTGACCGAGTCGCGACGATGCTGCCACCCTCGCACGAGTACCTCGCTGTCTGGTTCGGCACCGCCTGGGCGGGAGCTATTGAGGTTCCGGTGAATACGGACCTCAAAGGGGAGACGCTCCGTCACGTGTTGACCGAGAGCGGCGCTCGAGTGCTCGTGACAGAAACCCGCTGGGCGGAGCGCGCCAAATCACTTTCGCTTCCTGGCCTCGAGCACGTTGTCGAGGTCGGGTCAGATTCGCAGAGCAGCCTGTCACTTGGGCAGATTCTCACCTCCGGTTCGCCACTTCCTCCATGTCAACGAGACGAGAGTGATCCGGCGTACATCATGTTCACTAGTGGAACAACCGGACCGTCGAAGGGTGCCGTGCACTCAAACCGAAGTGCGCTCTGGAATGCGGTGGCTTGGCTTGATGTACTCGATCTTGGCCAGGACGACATCGCGTACTCGATGTTTCCCCTTTTCCACGTAACTGCCCGTTCGGCCGTCATCACGTCGACGATCTGGGCCGGTGGCTCCATCGCCCTTCGTGATGGCTTCTCAGCGACCCGCTTCTGGCCTGATGTAAGGGAGTCTCAGGCGACCTTTTTCGCCTACATGGGTTCTGTGGTTCACCTGTTGTACTCAGCGCCTGGGACTGATGCCGATACGGATCACTCCATCCGCCGAGCGTTCGGGGCGGCAGCTCCACCAGAAATGGTTGAAGGCTTTGAGCGTCGATTCGGCTTTCCGCTCCTCGAGGTCTACGGCTCGACCGAGCTCGGGCTGGCGACCGCCCCCCATGGAGACCAGCGTGTGATTGGCGCGATGGGTGGTGAGTGTTCACACGTGCAGGTCGCGATCGCCGGGGAGGACGGGCGACTTGTCGATCGTGGTTCTCTCGGGGAGATAGTTGTCCGACCGCGGGAGCCCCAAGCGATTTTCCAGGGGTATTGGGCGAGGCCGGAGGAGACACTCGCAGCTTTCAGGGACCTTTGGTTCCACACGGGTGATCGGGGATTCATCCGCCCCGATGGCCAACTGGTCTTTGTCGATCGGATCAAGGACTGCATCAGGCGTCGAGGCGAGAACATTTCGTCCTTCGAAGTTGAGCGTGCCGTGCAGCTGCATCCGAGTGTGCTGGAGGCTGCCGCGTACGCGGTGCCGAGCGATATTGCTGAGGAAGAGGTTGCGGTCGCCGTGGTTCCCATGGAGGGAGTTGAGCTTGAGGTCAGTGAACTCTTCAGGTTCATGATCGAGCAACTTCCCAGGTTTGCGGTCCCTCGTTACATTCGGGTGGTGGAGGCTCTGCCGAAGACGCCGTCCCAACGCGTGCAGAAGTTTCGATTACGAGAGGACGGGCTCGGCGCGGACATCGTCGACCGGGAAGATCTGGGGATCACGGTTCCGAAGGAGTGATCGATCCGAGCGGACCTCACCGACCAGTCTTGCGCTGGAACCAAACGTTTGGTAGAAATCGGTGATCACATGATCTGGGGGACATGATGACACAACTCGCTTTTGACGCTGCGGTCAACCTGCAACTTGCCATCGGTGGCGTCGCACTTGGTTCGATCTATGGAATCGTCGCCCTTGGCTTCGTGCTCGTGTTCAAGTCCACTGGCGTGCTGAACCTCGCTCAGGGAGACTTCTTGATGCTCGGTGCGTACCTCTCGGTAACGCTCCTGCTCACCAACGACCTCGGCCTCTACATGGCGATTCCACTGCTCGCATTGTTCATGGGTTTTCTCGGGCTTTCAGTCCACTACTCAGTCATGCGCCACCTCGTTGGACAACCTTTCTTCTCGATCGTCCTTGTGACGATTGGAATCGGCACGATCATTAGGGCTGTGCTCCTCATGGTGTACGGACCGATCGAGAAGGGGCGGCTTCGGGCCTTACCTGAGGGCTCCTTCAAGATCGGTTCGGTGCAGGTGCTCTGGGCGAACGTGATCATCATTGCGATCATCGCGCTCATCCTCCTGATGTTCGTGATGTTCTTCCGTCTTACGCGACTGGGACTCCACATCAGGGCTGTGGCCGACAACCTTGAAGCCGCGGCTGCCCAAGGAATTCGACCTGACTCGGTTTATGCGATGACGTGGGGTGTCTCCCTCGCGCTTGTTGGAATTGCAGGACTCCTCTTTGGGAACGTGAATAATGTGACTCCGGCGGCGAGCACGATCGGCCTCGCCGCGCTTCCAGCGGCGGTGATTGGAGGGTTCAGCTCTCTGGGAGGCGCGATCGTCGGCGGGCTCATTGTCGGTGTGGTGGAGATCCTCCTTGGCTACCACCTTGGTCAGAGTTGGCGGCAGCCATCAGCCTTCATGCTGCTCTTCATCATTCTTCTCGTGAAACCCACCGGACTTTTCGGAGGAAAGGAGTTCGAGCGGGTATGAGTTACTCCGTTGACTCGCATCCGGTCTTCCGGCGGGTAACCACCGACTATCGGCAGGAGATCCGGTCGATAGGCCGAACCGGAAGTCGAGGGCTCGCGGTGACCGTCGTCGTCTTGGGGATTCTATTGCCTTGGGCGTTCAGCAGAGATGTGTCACCGCCCTTCGCATTCCCATGGTCAACTTGGGCGGCAGTGTTGAATCTGTCCCTGCTCTCTGCGCTTGGAGCCACAGCCTTCAACGTCTTGGTCGGGTACACCGGTCAATTGAGCCTTGCCCACGCGGGTTTCTTGACTGTGGGTGCAATGACGACCGGTTATCTCGGCACTGAAGCTGGTCTCCCCTTCCTTGTCGTCTTGGTCTTGGGCACGGTCGTTGGCGCTGTCGTGGGAATTCTCGTCGGACTTCCAGCCCTCCGACTTAAGGGCTACTACCTCTTGCTTGCCACACTTGGCGTGTACTTCATTTCGCAGTTGGCCTGGAAGGAGTTCCTCGTGGCCAATTACGGGTTCGTCGGCATGATCGTTGACCGCCCGCAACTACCCGCCTTCACGTCGGGTTGGCCGCTCATTGGTACGGATACCGGAGAGGGCCTCATCCTGAGCAACAACTTCCGTTGGTACATAGTGCTCGCCCCGATCTGCATTCTGGTCATGTTGTTCCTATCGAACCTCACTCGGTCGAGAGAGGGCAGGGCTTTTGCAGCGGTGCGAGAGCGAGATGTCAGTGCCTCACTGATCGGGATCGACGTCGCCAGAACAAAACTGCTCGCTTTCGCTGTGTCTTCTGCCGTGGTGACGCTTTCTGGAGCGCTCAGCTCGTACTACTTGAGTGCTCGAGGCGAGGACTCATTTCCCTTCGCCGTCACTCTGAACTTCGCAATCATGATCGTTGTAGGCGGGTTCTCAAGCATCCAAGGTGCAATTTTTGGCGCCGTTTTTTTCCACGCCATGCCCGAGCTCACGAAGTGGATCCGATCCGAGGCCCTAGTCCTGAGGGACATCGACTATCTCAGGACTCACTCGGGTGAGATCGACCTTCTCATCTTCGGGGCACTTGTCGTACTGGTGCTTACGACACGCCCGGATGGGCTGGCCGGCCTGTGGGCGCAGATCAAGGGATGGTTCACGAAATGGCCGTTCTCAACATGAGTGGGCAAACAGCTTCTGGAACCGGGGAGGGCATCAAGGTAGATGGCCTTGAGGTCAGTTACGGCGGTGTCGTAGCGCTCCGCGGAATTAGTCTCGAGATTGGACCGGGAGGTTTCGTTGCGGTCCTTGGAGCCAACGGTGCGGGCAAGACGACGCTCGTAAGAACGCTGACTGGGCTATTGCCACTGCACAAAGGGCGTGTGACGGCGGGAGGGGCGACGCTGAATGGCGTGAGCGTCGTCGGTCGTACTTCTCGGGATCTGGTCAAGTCGGGTCTTGCCCAAGTGCCCGAGGGCCGGAAGCTGTTTCCTCGACTGACTGTCGAAGAGAACCTGCTCTGCGGTGCGGCAACCCGGACTGACAAGTCGGAAATGGACGCGAATCTCGAGCGTGTTTTCGAACTGTTTCCACGAATCCATGACCGGCTCAAGCAGCAAGCTGGCTATCTCTCCGGCGGGGAGCAGCAGATGGTGGCAGTCGGACGTGCCCTGATGGCGAATCCGCGGTTTCTCATCTGTGACGAGCTGTCCCTCGGACTTGCCCCGATGATCGTCTCCCAACTCTTTGAACTCTTGACCCGAGTGAGAGAAGACGGGGTAGGGGTGCTTGTGATCGAGCAGAACGCGCGGCTCGCCCTCCAACACACTGAAGACGCCTATGTGATCGAGGTGGGAAGGATCGAGCATTCCGGAAAGTCCCTCAATTTGCGGAATGACCCTGTGGTGCAGGACCTGTATCTCGGTGGTGGTGGAGAGGCCACCGCCGCCTTCAGCGAAATCGCTGCTCGTCCGAGGAGGTGGCGGCGATGAGCGATCCAATTCTTGAAGTTGCGGACGTCTCGGTTCGTTTTGGCGGGCTTGCGGCGTTGACTGACATCAGCTTCTCGGTTCAGCGGGGCGAACTGTTTGCCCTGATCGGCCCGAATGGGGCGGGCAAGACGACACTCGTGAACTCGGTGACCTCGGTGTACACACCGCAACCGGGTGCGCGCATAACGTTTAATTCCGATAAGTCGGGCAGTTTTGAATTGCTCGGCATGAAGCCACACCGAATCGCACGTATCGGGCTTGCGCGTACATTCCAGAACCTCGGACTGTTCACCAAGTTGAGCGTGCTCGACAATCTGATGTTGGGCCGTTACTTCCACGGGCGAACAGGAGTATTCGGCGGAGGCTTCATGACGCCCCGTATGCGACGCGAGGAAGTGGAGAACCGGGAGCGGGTAGAGGAAATCATCGAACTGCTCGACATCGCAGGTGTCCGACACGAACCGGTGGGCTCTCTGCCGTACGGCGTCCAGAAACGAATCGAACTTGGACGCGTGCTCGCCATGGAGCCGGAATTGCTCATGCTCGACGAGCCGATGGCAGGAATGAGTGTCGAGGAGAAGCAAGACATGGTTGGCTTCATTTTCGACGTACGAGCTGCTCTCGGAACGACGGTTTTTCTCATCGAGCACGACATGGGAGTGGTCATGGCGATCGCCGAGCGAGTCATGGTCATCGACAACGGTGTCCACGTGGCGACGGGGACGCCGAGCGAGGTCAAGTCCGATCAGGCGGTCATCGCCGCGTACCTGGGGGATGAGTGACCGTGGCAACCTTCTACGACTCCCTCCGCTCACACGCTGAGACGACTCCGAACGCCCTCGCGGTAATCGAGAACCAGCGTGGACGATGGGTGCCGTTGTCTTGGTCTGATCTCCATACTCGTGTTGACCAGGCGGCATTCTCTCTCGCTGGGGCTAGCGACGCGAAAGCAGTTGTGAACGCGATGCCCCAGGGACTTGGCTGGTTGGTGATCGATTTCGCAACCCAGGCTCTCGGCAGGACGGCGGTGTCTCCGGCTTCACTGGACGCGGACGCGGTGGTCGGGTCTCTTGACAACGACGCGGTGATCGTCGCACAAGATGTAGTTGAGGCAACATCCTTGGCGGGACTTGCAAGGGGACGGGCAGACGTTCTCGACATCAACGATCTCTTAGGTAGCGAGTCAGGGCTTGAAATGGCGGCGCAGACCTGCTGGATCGGACTGCCGGGCTCGTCCAACTCGGTTCGTGTCGAAGATGTGGAGTGGGTGCGTGGGTTAGTTCGCTCGGCTGTACTGCAGATGGGTCTCGGACCCGAGGACGTGGCCGTGGTCGCCGGACCTTGCGGCGAAATTCCAACTCGAATCTTGACGGTCTACGCGGCGATCGAATCGGGTGCAGTCCTCGCGTTCCCGGAACGCCCTGAGGCGACGGTGTTGTCCCTCAAGCAGGTTCGCCCCTCATTTGGCTTTCTTCCCCGACCGGTGGCGGATGAGCTTGAGGCGATCTTGAGCGATCGAGTGGCCCGGTCGCGTGGCGTGAAACGGATGTTGACCTCGGCGTGGGTCAGGCGTGGGGGCACCCTCACACGATTGGTTGTAGCTCGTCCAGCTCGTCGGCTGCTCGGGCTCAGCGGGGCTCGTCACTTGCTGATTCAGGACGCGCAAGTTCCGCACCTTGACAAGCTCGGAGCTGCAATCCGACTCGTCGACGACTACCTGGCCGGCCTCAATGGGCCGGATAAGAGATCTGATGTATTCGACAGCCCGGTGTCGGAGACATCACCCGAGGCGGCTCAGTGAGTTCGCTATCGGGCGCCTTTCACGGGCGGGAATTTGGTTATTACCCGGGGGGACCTGGTCGTCAGCAAGCCGCTGGTGACCAGGATTTGACCATCGAATCGACCCGGTCGGTTCGGCACCAATTCAACAAAGGAGAGCAATAACGTGAACACCACGAGCATTGCCAGTCGGCGCATGCGCCGGCGGTCACTCACGGCCTGCACGGTGGCACTCGCCCTCGTTGCAGCTGCCTGTGGCGGCGACGACGAGGCAGACGCGCCCGCGCCCGCCCCCGCCGCTGCTGAGGAGCCTGCTGCGGAAGAGCCTGCTGCTGAGGAGCCCGCTGCTGAGGAGCCCGCTGCGGAAGAGCCTGCTGCGGAAGAGCCTGCTGCTGAGGAGCCTGCTGCTGAGGAGCCTGCTGCGGAGGTCACCGCCCCGGATAACCCAGATCAGGGTGTGACGTCCGACGAAATCAAGATCGGCTACCTGGGAGACATGACCGGCCCGACGGCGTCGGCTCAGTCATTCAACGCTCATGGCGCGGATGCCTATTTCACCTGTGCGAACGAGCGGGGCGGAATTCTTGGGCGACAGGTCGACTACATCATTGAGGACGATCAGTACAACACCGAGAAGGCTGTTACGAGTTACACCAAGCTGACTCAGGACGACAAGGTTCTCGCCATTCACCAGATGGGTGGCTCTGGCCAGTCGACCACGCTTGCACCGCGTGTGATTGAGGATCAGATCCCCGTTGTTGGTCTACCGCAGACGATCGATGCGCAGATCGATAACCCCTACATGTTCAACAACATCGCACACTACGGCGATCAGGCCGACGCGGCGTGGGGGCACATGGTCGCCGACATTGGCGCTGCCGAGGATGTCATCGTGTACGGCATCAGCCTTGAGGTTCCGTCAGGGCAGGAGTTCGCAGCGTACGTGGAGGCAACCGTGAACGCCGGTGGCGGCACCTACCTCGGTACCTCGTACCTCGGACTTACCGCTACCGAGGCGACTGCTCAGGTTCAGGAACTGCAGAACGCGATTGATCAGGGCGCCAACTACTTGACGCTGCATGGCTCGCCGGGTGCCGCCCTGACCGTCGTCAACTCCATGGCTGACGCAGGAATTGATCTGCCGATCATCGGAATCCACGGTGTCGCATCAAACTCGATCTGGGAGCAAGGTCCTGCCGCTCAGACCGATGGAATGGCGGGCATGCACTCGTTCATGACCGCGAACAACGACATTGAGGCCGCGGCGGAGATGACCCGCTGCGCTGCTCTCGCGGGTTACGAAGGCGAAGAGTTGATCATCAACTTCGCCCACGGATTCGCTGTCGCCATGGTGCTCGAGCAGGCAATCATCAAGACCGCGGAGACCCTCGGTGAAGTGACCCGTCAGGGCCTCACCGACACTCTGAAGTCCCAGCCCTGGGAGTCCGGTGGTATCACCTGCCCAATGGACTGGACGGAGGTCAACCACTCACCGTGTGCGGCGCCGTTCACCTACGACGCCGCAAGCGGCGGAATGGTCCCGCTTGGACCGTTCGGCGCCTATGCCGACTACCTCGACGGGGTGTACGGCATCGGAGCCTGAATCGGAGAGCGAAGTGAATTGAGGAATGGGGGTCGCGCGGTCGCCGCGCGACCCCCACCTCTTCCGGACGAGAGTGCAGAGCTGCAGGAGTAGGAAGGTTGACGACCACACGACGACACCGAAGCGGGGCGAAGACCGTCGAGCGCCGTGAGGAAATTGTGCAAGCGGCGGCTCAACTCTTCTTTGAGAAGGGGTACGACGTCACGTCTATTAAGGACATCGCAGACGCGGCAGGACTACTCAAGGGAAGCCTCTATTACTACGTAGATTCGAAGGAAGATTTCCTCTTCGACATCATCAAGCAGAGCCATGAGGGTGCTCGGGAGCTGCTTGAACGGGTGCGGTTGTTCGAGGGCGACCCTCTCGAACGCCTTGCGGTCCTGATAGCGGAGCACCTGAGATTCCACACCAGCAACTTGGTCAACACCACAATTTATTTTCGAGAGTTCCGCGTGTTGTCACCTGAGCGGCGTCGAATGATTCAGGCGGATGGCGACCGCTATCTCGACTTCGTCGGAGAGCTCCTGCACGAAGGTCAGCAGGAGGGTCTTATCAGCGATGCGGTGGACGTCCGAGTTGTAGCAATCGGCCTGGTCGGACTCCTCAACTCAGCATGGTTGTGGTACCAGCCGGGCGGATCTAGGAGCTCCTCGGAACTTGCGGGCGAGTTCGCGCGCATCATGCTGTCAGGAATCGCCAGCGACACGAGACTGATGGATGCTGGTGGAGCAGAGAGATTCCGTGAGGCGGTTCGAGTCGCGGCGCTCTCAGTGGCCGAGGCGACGGGATCCGTGAATGCCGACGGTCGGACCAAGTAGGGCAACGAGTCGGGGCCAGCTGCGCTGCGCAGTCGCCGTTACCTCAATCAAATTCGAGATCTGCCTTTCGTTGAGGCCATCCGTTGTTGCAATTGTCAAGTCGGTTGCAAAACTCGGCCCGATGCCAGTGGGGAGATCAGCCTGCAGGGCTTCGAGTAGCCGGGGGTTGATGGTGCAGGTCGAGACAGTGTCGTGATCTGAGGTCAGACGGCTGGCGAGCTCGACGTCCACGTCGGGTCGAGCCAAGGGTGATCTTACGTGTCCGTCTAACGCTGATGCTGAGGGGACGATTCCCCATGCGATTGCCGCAGCATTGATGAGATTCGCGGGCACCATGACCATAGCGAGTGCCAACACGTTCAGGTTTCGGGACGACCCTCTATGGAGTGCCTCAAGCCCGTTCAGCAGCATCACGGTTCGTGAGACACCGGCAAGAACCTCGAACCAGTCGACACTTCGTGCATCCAGTTCAAGGTCGATTTCGGAGCGGTATGCATCCGTCAGAGACGTTGGATCGAGGTGTGACAGAAGCGACCACCTTGCAGATCCGAGGTCCTCGAGAGGGTTCCCTCGCCGTGAGAGTTCCCAGTCGAGGGTGGCAGTCACGCCTCCAGTCGAGTCAGTCAGCACGTTATGAGGCCCGGGATCCCCCCAGAGAAGGGATTCGCCGAGGTCAGTGACCACGCCTCGCTCACGGTGTAACCACGCCACGAGCGCATCAAGGAGACTCGGTCTTCTCTGCAGAGCTGCGATGCGACTGGTCCAGGCATGTAACTCCCGGTCGGTCGAAGGTGCAGACGACGTCTTGGCGTGGGTGCGGCCATGTAGTTGAGCAAGAAGGTGTCCGAGGTCTACGGCAGTCCGAATCGCGCGCAGGGGATCACGCATCTGGGCTGATCCGCCAGGCATACGATCCATCACGATGTAGGGACGCGACAGGCTGCCACCATCGGCGTCCCACCAGACAATTGAGGGGACCGGAAGTCCCGATGTCCTTGCCTCCCCCATCGCGGTGACCTCGTCGCCACGACTGGACCACTCAAGGGTCCCTCCGTCTGCGGATCGCCTCAGGACAAGATCTCGTGTCGAATTGGACTTGACGCAACGGACGAACCACGTTTCTTGCGAGTTTCCCGCGCTCGTCGGCTCGACTGACGAACACCGCCAACCGGTGCCGAGGTGCTTTGCCAGCAACGGATCGAGATCCGCGGGGGTGAGCCCGTGGTTTTGAGGAACCTCAACCATTTTTCAGGGCACCTGACGGGTCGATCACGGAGTCCAAGAGATGATGAACCTCAGCGGGCGGATTGGGAAGTTTCACCATCTGAAGGGTGTTCATGTCCTGGCGGATCTTGCTATCGAGGAAACAGGTGACCGTTCGCGGTCCCG
>Ga0075480_10000714_pt1 | contig 19974 bp, 25 predicted proteins | sample DEB08_DNA_7_FD_81590 | JGI IMG/M metagenome (GOLD analysis project Ga0075480, IMG submission 81590) | Aqueous microbial communities from the Delaware River and Bay under freshwater to marine salinity gradient to study organic matter... | ecosystem: Environmental > Aquatic > Marine > Coastal ... | reverse complement strand
AGCACGTTCAGCGTTACCAGACTTACGAGCAGCAAACTGAACATGCCGTAGAGATTTATCTAGTTCACGTAGCTGAGTGAAAGACATCTCGAAAATATCAAGTGTGCTGTCTTGCTGTTGAGCAGCTTCACGGAGATAGCGTATAACTTGTAGCTGATCGTCCTGCTTCCTGTTAAAAGTTTTGCCCTGATCTTCTAAAGTTTTTTTAATATCCTGTACTACTTGTTTGACTGTCTTGTCGGTTCCTTCGGCTAATGCAGTAAAGAATGGGTCAGACAGGGTAATAAAGGTTTGATCCAAGATTGCCGACTGACCTGCTGTCATATCTGCTCCGCGCAGCTTCCCTACGGGCAGATCAGGCCGCTCTGCAAACAGGGCATCAAACACGTCACTGATGTCTACTGACACGTTACCTGTGACGGGGTTTCCTGCTCCATCAACAAACAGGTTATTTTCTGAAGCAGAATCTAAAGCAAGATACAAACGCTGTGCTTTTACCTTGTCTGCTGCGTGTCCACTTTCTAAAAGCGCAGCCATCAAATCACCCGGACTATCAAAGTTAGGGATGCTTGCTGTTGTGCGCTGTCCTGCTGCAACCACACCCTTCGGTCCGACTGCTCCTTCTACGACTGCAGCGGCACCCGCTTGTGTAGATAGCTTCGAGCGTACGTCATCAGCATGTTTTGCTACTACATCAGAAACCTTGTCGCGTGTGTCGTTTGCAATCTGGTTAAACTGTGGGCGTGGTAAAAAAGTAAAGTTTTCTGCCGCACTAATCAGTTCTTGTCTTTGCAAACGATTCATAGAGTCTTCGAAGTTACGGATTGTATCTGGACCAGTCTGCTGACCAAATGCCATGCTGTTACCGTCGATAGAATCTAGATAATACTGTACGCCGCGCTTGTCTACTATGCTAATGTCTGCAGATAGCTGGTCTATAGATTCTTGACCACGCTCAATTGCAGCGTTGACGATACGGAAGAAATCACCCTTTGGAGTATCACCGATGCCGCCTTCGATACTTTGCAAGACACCACGAAGTTCCGCAACCATCTGCTTCTGTAGATTGAGGTTTGCTTCCAAGTCGTTTACGTTAAAGTTTCTGATCTGCTTAACGCTGAGTTGGCTACGAGTAATGTCTTCAAGAGACTTGAGGGTTGCCAAGCCACTGAGGTTAGCAAAACCTGTGTCGAGCAGACGAGGGTCTAAGCCTTCAGCAACCAACACGTCGTACACTTCGTCGAGGTACTTGGCACGTTCGATGATGCCAGCTTGCATCTCAGGAGAAAAGTTGGTGATGTTTTCTGTGAGGAACTTGAGATATGCTTTCTTGCCGCCAAACTTTTGCCCCAGCGCAGAACGCTGCAACGCCTTGAATGCGGCTGGTACGTTACCTTGAGCAAGATTGATAATCAGGCCGGTGCCTATACCGACGAGTTCACCCATCATTGGGTCACCTGTTACACCGTATGTTTCGTCACGCTGCTGGAAGAAATGTCCCGCTGTACCTGCACCGACAATCATAAACCTGTCTGCAGTAGCAATGTCACGCATAAACTTAGCCGTACCGCTCTTGCGTTCGATTCCTTTCGGTCCGACTGCGACTTCTACCACTGCAGCCGCTGCAGTAGCAATGTCTTGCATAAACTTAGGTGTACCGCTACGACGTTCGCTAGCCGCAAGATCGTACACTGCTTTGTTGATGTCAGCATCGAAAGCGTTTAACTTAACAGTATCAGCGGCATCAGGTGTTCCGCCACGCTTCTTAACACCAGAATAGTATGCGTCGCGTCGGCTTCGTAGGTTGTTTAGATACTTAATTTGCTGAACTACCTCTGCGCGGCTTCCTACAGCCCTAGCAGCATCTTCCATCTGCAAGCCTTTAGTGATCTTGCTACCAACGCTGTTCTGCTTCATCCTCTGCAACCAAGAAGGTTCCGCACCATTATCGATGCCGGAACGCATCTGCAGATAGCTGTCACGGATTTCATCAAAAGAACGAGTAGTTCCTCTTTCAATTTCTTTGGCATAAAAATCTTTAAAATTTAAGAGTTCTTTTTTAGAACGGAAAGCAGTCAGTGCACCTGCACCCTTACTAGGCAACACAATTTCACCAGTTAACTTAGCCAAGCGGGGAGTGAGTCCTGTTAGGGTCGCAATGTATTCTTCTACGACAGGTAGGGACACCTTTGTGCCGCGCTGTGCCATCGTTGCAATCATCGTGTGAGCAAGGGGCTGAAAGTACGTATCCATGATAGCTTGCCTACGAGAACTTTCGCGGATATCAAAATACCCTTGATCCGTATCTTCGAAATTCAAAGTTAAGTTATCTACTGCGTCGATTAACTCGCCAACGCCCCACAGGGTCATTTGAATTGGAAACTTGATAGCGTTCTCGCCTATGCCGCTTGCAATCTTTTCTATGTCTCCCATTGCGGGAGCCGAAACAGCATAGTTAATTATGTCTGCGCGGGTACGGGCATTTTCGACACCGGCTTTAATTAGGCGTTTGTTTATCAGATCAGCGAATAGAGGTTTGCCAACTTCTGGATCAATAAAGTTTAACGAGAATAACATAGAGGCTTCACGATAGTTTTGAATATCTTCCTCTGTCATGTCTTTAGCAAAGACTTCACGCAACTCAGTCACTGGAACAGGAAACTGACCTGTCGTGTCGATTTCGCCTGTTTCTCGACGGAAAGTCAACTTCTGGTTGGGATCAGGTAGCCGTGTCTGTTCGTATATCAGGTTATCCCACGGGACGTTAAATTCACCGCCTTCATCATCGATAATGACGGTGGCTCCCATGCGGTTAGCTACGTCTAAGCGAGTAGCGAAATCCATGCTCTGTGGAAAAACCAACTCTTCGCCTTGTGCATTGCGAACACCCATAGCCTTTTCAAAGTTAGACACGATCTTAGGATTGTCAAAGTTCATGACATTCTGTAGCGTAATCTCTGGGCTAATCTTACGTGGGTCAGCGATACGCGGAGTTACATCTTGCTTGAGTTCGATTCCCAGCGACGGAATAACCGGAAGATCCATAGGGGCAGTTGTCACGTCAAACTTAGGAACTTGGAACCCGCCTACAACCTCTTTTTCCAACGAAGGAAACCTGTCTACAGGTGCCGGACGCGGTGTGCCGCCGCCCAGTTCTGTGACAGGTTTGATAGTGGGAGAGCCGGACTGACCGACTCCCATGCTCTTTAAAACTTGCTGTTGATCCGCAGAGAGTTTTGCCATCTGATCTTCAATAGGACTAGCCATTATATTCCTTACTATGGTGCTAGGATTCGTGAGATTTTCGTTTGGCCTAAATCTTTAAATGCGTCTTCGTAAGTATCGTAGGTATCGCCAAACTTACCTTGTGCAGCGTTGATCTTTTCAAGCTTTTCTGCATCCGTCATAGCTGCTGCGGCTACGTCATCCTTCGTCGATTGACCGCTTCCGCCGGGTTGTTCTAGCATGTCGGTTACGTCATCTATGTTAATCTTTGTGCCTACGTTTCCAAGTGAAAGTTCTTGTAGCTTCAATGCAGCGTAGGCTCGTTGTCCGCCATCGCCAACTGCACGAGAATGCTTTTCCACGCTCACCAACATTTCTTTTGCTGCAGTCAAGATTTCTACCTCAGTAGAAGCTTGACCGAATATGCTGTCCATCTTCAAGGCGCGAAGGATGTTCTGCACATCTTGGTCAGAAATCGTACGACCACCAGTACCGCCTTGAATTGCTGCTGCCACAGAGTAAGCAACCATGAAGCGATAGTAGTTACGAAGCGCAAGGTTCTTTACTTTTTCGTCGTTCGAACCCAAGCCAGCAACCGACTTCTGGAATAACTCTACATTCTCTTTACGTGCGATACGTTCAGCTTCTAAGAAAGCATCTACAGTTTTGTAGCCACGCTCTTTGGCAATCTCTAGCATATCTGCAGCGGGTAGTTGGTTGTCTACAATGGATAAGAATGTCGGTTTTCCGTTGTTATCTTTTCCAAAGATTGTGTTCTGTGCTGCAGCAACAGCCTGATCCTGACTTACGGGAAGGAGTCCCGGAAGAAAGTTTTCCATGCCCTGCCGGAACATATGCACCGCACCGTCAGTAGAAACATAGAATTGACCAAAAGTCGTGTTGATGTCGATAAACTGCCCATCTCTAGTATAATAAGTCTGAATCATTTTGTCAACGAGGCTGATAGCATTAGCTGCTGAATCCGCTTGCTGAACACGAGAAGCACGTTCCTTTGCAAACAACCGACTATCTTTACCGCTCTGTGCAGCAAACAACAGACGATCACGTGCCGTTCCTGTGACGGGCGGTGAAAAGGCTGAAATTAAGGCCATGCCACTTTCAAAATCACCGTCGAAGGCATTGTTAAACGCCAGCTTGATGTCAGCTTCTACGGCAGGGTTGGTGACCTTACGCTCCGCACCTAGCTTTAGCATGTTCTGCCAGCTTGCAAAGAACGGAGTACTGTCAGCATCCTTTGTCTTTGTAAGATAAGACAAGAAATCTAGCTTTGGCTGCACCTTTGAAATGATCACCTGACCTTGCGGACCTTTTTTCACACGTCCCGCATCGTCGTACTCAAAATTAACCAACGATTTAAAGCTATTCTTTGCAGCAGCTATCTCAGCCTCTGTACCGCTTGGTGCAAGGGCGGACATCACAAAATTGACAGTTTCATTATACTTAGGATCGAAGGGGATTGCTAAGTTTAGCTTTGCCGCAAGAGGCGGATCATTAGGATTAGCAGCAGGGTCTACTACGTTAGCCGGTACTTCTACTGGTGTCTGTGCTACAATTACGCTCTGAGCCGAACCGTCGGGAGCGATACTATTTTCTCTAGTTATCTGAGCGACTGTTTCTGCAGCCTGAAGACCTGCACGAACCTTTACAGCAGCTTCCAAGTCAGGAATCTGAGACAATACAGGAAAGTTGTTACGCAGAAAAGCAATCTCATCGACTAGCAGATCCTTAGACGGAACCATTTCTGCTGTTATGGGATCTTTGATTGTTGTATTCTGCTGGATCAGGTTTACGGCATAGTTTTGAATGCGCTTCATTTTTTCAGGAGTATTCAAGGCAGCAGCAGTCCAGTCGATGCTACCATTTTTACTAGGTAGTTTACTCATCCAGTTACGAAACACGTCAAGCTGTTGGTTAGGTGCCTTGAACTCTTTAGGAACGTAGAACATTTGTTCTTTGTTGTCGTTATCCCGATACTTAATATCGAAAGGAGAAGCTGCTACGTCCATAGCCCCTTTAGCTGCACTTGCAGACTTTTGGCCTACCTCGATTGAACTACGCTGACCGGTTTCATCTTTTTGGTAGGCAGTAACCAACTCGTACTTGTTTGTTCCTTCTCTGTATTTCCAGAGAGGTATGTCAACCTGCTTATCATCAACTCTTTCGCCGTTTTCGTCCAACTGATATACAGTAGCAAACTGCTTGGTTTCTTTCGTGTCGGTTTCAGTAGGAGTTAGCCAGCTAATTTTGCCGGTGCGGATAGGCTTGTCATCCTGTACGGTAAACTCAGATTCACCGACTCTGACAGCCCCCTGATCCTTCAGTTCTGCGGAAGTATCCGCATAGACTATACGTCCGTCTTCCATTTCACCGACGTAGCGCATAGACTTTTTAGGATCTTCTTTAGGTGCGGCTGCAGGAAACGTCTTTTTCTCAGTGGATAAAAATCCCACATCTTGACCTAGTGCACCTTTAGCAAAATCTTGAGAAACCGGTATCTGACCTGCACGTTGAACGTCAGGGTACTTTATTTCAAGTGCTGCTAAAGTATCTGCATACACAGTTTTCGGCTGACCGTCTTTGTCTACGATTGTCCCTTGTGCAATAAACACGTCTTTAGGTGCTTTAGGAGCTAGGTATTCAGGAGCGTAGTTATCTGTATATTTATTACCCTTAACGTCGCGAGTACCAATCTGTCTAGCCTTCAAGTCATCCCAAGTACCAAACTGACCGACCCTGTTAACAACGGACTTTTCTAAATCGCTTTTCGTACCACGTGTACCATCTGGAAGCTGAAACAAAGGAAACGTCTGCTCGTCTGGGGAGACCTCTTTGATTTCCCCTGTACCAAACCGACGATGAGTGACAGTATAGTCAGCAAAGTTTTTATCTAATATGTTTAATTTTTGAATCGGACCACCCGGTTTTGTACGACCATACGGTGTAACACGGGCTTCTGCAGTGGCTTTTGCTTCGGCTTCTTGTTGTTTTTTAAGTTCGGTAGCAACAGCAGCTTCATCGCGTCTACCTTTTTGTAGCCACTTAGCGGCAGCGTATGCGAGAAAGAGTAGTGGATCAGCCATATTACATTTCTCCCATAGCTAGGAAAGATTGAGCATCACGTGTCGGTTCTGGTTTCGGCTCCATTCGCTTGCCTTCGCGACGACCCATCTGTTCTACTTCCATCCGCTCTTCGTAATTAAGTTGTTCGTTCATTGCTTCGAATAGTTCAGGATTACGCTGCTTCATGATACGGAAGAATGAAACGTCATCAACTTCACCTTCTTTGATACCGTTTTCTTCGTTATCATCTACCATCATGCGCGGCTCAAAACCTTCTTCGAGGGCTTCGCGATACAAGTAGATTGCGATACTAGGTTTGATTAGTTCAGCTACGTCCGGCGAATAGGCACCGTTCATGAATCCTTTAAATGCGATCTGTGCAACCAACTCTTGTACAGAGATACCTGCAACCATCATCCGCATGATATCTTTGCGACGGGTCGGTTCTTCGAGTCTGTCGAGAACAAAGTCCAAAGCATCGTCTGGGTTGGCATGTTGTGGGGGGCGTTCCCAAGCCCACTTTCCGGGTTCATCTGTCAAGGAATGACCGGGAGGTGCTGCCATCGGGGTGATCTTATCAAATTCTTCTTCCATCTTTGCGACCCCTTACTTTGAAAACTTTTTCGTTAAGCTAGTGCGTGGTGCGGTAGCACTACCTAGACCAATCGTCTGTCCCATGCGGATATTCGACACTGGTATCGGTGCTTGCCCTGTCATCCGCATAATCTTTTCTGCGACACGAGCATCCTGAAGAGCACGAGAAACACGGTCTGTACCGCCTAGCGGAAGCATCTGTGCTCCGGCTCCGGCACCTGTCATCGAACCTGCTGCCATGCTGCTACCGACGCTCATCATCGTTGGTTTTGGCATATCCTTTTGTTGTATTAGAGAAGCTTTGGCAAGTTCTCCGGCAGCATCACCTATTTCCTTACTGCCTACGTCAAAGAAATCGCCCACACCTGATAGAAAACTCTGAGCACCTTTAGGTAGACTACCATACAGATAATCTAAGCCTGAAGAAACTGCACTTCCAAGAAGCTTTCCGCCTATTGCCGTCAATGCTGAACCTAATAAACTCATGTTTCCGTCCTACATAAAGATCGAATCAATAGTTCGCGTAACTAAGAAGTTATTAAACTGTGAATCGTATAGCGACTTGTTAGCATCGATTGAAGCAGATTGCATAGCAGCGTTGTGTGCCCGTGCTCTGTCGTTTTCAGATGCTTGCATAGCCCAAGAAGCTTGGTCGCGATATAGTTGCCACAAGTTATTCAGCGAATTTTGATTCATTGATAATAGTGTCTGCACGTTCTGTTGGTTTGCAACGTTCTGGGCTGCAGTGTTTGCAGTGTTAATGTTTCTGCGCCACGCTACGTTGCTTTGGTCGATAGTCGATTGCATATTTGCATTGAACTGCTGACGAGACGCTTCCATCGATGCGTTGAACTGCTCCATACCGCTTTGTTGGTTTACGTTGAACTGATCGATAGATGCTGAACGGTTCTTGTTTGCGGATTCGATCTGGGAGCCTAGTTCGGCAAAGAACATATCTACTTCGTTGCTCGACTTGGCGTTAAACTGGAGAGACGCATTCTCTGCAGCTTGATCAGACAGCTTCATCTGTACCTTAGATTGATAGTCGATTGCTTGTGCTTGCTGTTGATTTGTCAGGTTCTGCGTGTCGATTGCAAGAAATGTCTTTGCGTTCTGTACTGCTGCAGTCTGCCTGTTGTTCAGGTTTGCCATATCCATGTTAGCAACGGCGACAGCATTCTGTAGTTCGGCCTGTTGTTGGTTGCTCAAGTTAGCAAGCTGCAAAGTAGAGTATTTGTCAGCGTCTTGTTTGGCAATCTCAATGCCTGATTCGGTTACGGCTTGCACCATTGCGGCTGCTGCCATAGAACTCGAACCCAAACCACGCTGCTGCATGATCGAACTGACCTTGCGAACTTGTGGTGCAGCCCAAGCAGGAAGAGGCTGACCTGCCTGAATCGAACTCATCAACTGACCCATCTGATACTGGGTAGTTGCTTGCGGGTCCATTGTTGCAGTCTGGGCTGTTGCAAGTGCTTGCGGAGATAAGGTACCCTGTGCGGCGTTAACCAGTGCTTGTGGGTTTACTGTTCCCTGTGCAGCTTGCATATTTGCTGGCTGGGTAACTGCAGCGGCCTGATAGTTATTTGCTGCCTGTGCTGCTGGGGCAGTTTGATTGTACATGCTGGCACTCAAACCAGATGGTACCGGCGCAGAAACAGTAGACATCTTAACGTTGGCATCTGTTAAGATTTCGTTGGTTTGTTCGGTCAGGGTTACCGGAACAATTTCTTGTTTCGGGTCGAGGGCTGCTTGTTCAGCCTGTTCGGTCTGTTTTTTTATGAGTTCTTTTGAGAGGTCATCTCCAGTTTTTCCTGTTAAATCTGCCATTGATGTATTTCCTCGTAGCGTTTGCTGCAGTAGGGCCTGTTGTGCGGCTGTTGGTTGAACTGTATTATAGTTCGTCAAGCTTGAGGTCCCCGGAGCCTGATTTGTAAACTGTGTTTGAACTCCCTGAAGAGTTGCTGGCTGTCCTATTGTCGGTCCGGCTGCAGCTAAAAGATTAGACGTGGCTGGAACAGAACCAGACACTGGTTTTGGCCCTCCAGCTTTAGTAGCAGGTAAAACGCCTGTTGTGCCCCCCGGCACCACTGTCTGAGCAGGTGATGCAACTGTTCCCAATGTTACTACTTGAGGGGGCAGTGCCATCTATCTACCTTTTATCTAAAGCTTTATCTAGCTTGTCTTCAACCCGATGCAAAGCTTCCATGACACGGCGCATATCATCACGCACATCGTTTCGAGTAGCGTAGTCTTCGCGAGTCTTGTTTAACAGAATCTCTATGCGCTTCTGTTCTTTGGTTGTTGTGTTTGCCCACCAAGCACCACCTGCAAGGATTAAACCGACGAGCATGTCTATGAGGTTGTGCATTTCCATGCCTTATCTCCATCGTGGTCCTTCGAACCATGAAACCAATGAGTAACGAGTTCCTTTTGTTACAGGAGTGACTCTATGCTCCAAGACGCTAGGAAAACAGAGTATCGATCCCTTTGTCTTTAATCTATTTAAATCTGGCGATTGAACTTCACCAAATTCAAAGTCACCACCCTCGTATGTACTAGGATCAGATAGCTGTAATACTACGCTGATTTTTCTATCATAGGCCATGTCAGCCAACCAGTGTACGTCGTGATGCCAATCATAGTGCGCGGCCTGAGATGCTGAATATTCTGTAAACTGTACGCTACCGACCTTTTCGACATCTAAGCCGAATGCAAGTCGGTTTGCTTCTTGTGCGTACCACCACAACATATCTTTAATCTGCGGGTCTTCCACCCAGCGTACTATGCTAGACCTATGTTGGTTTTCCTCTAAGTCGCCTGACTGATTAAATGTCTGTGCTTGTACTGGCGATAACTGTCTAAGGTCGTATATCATATCGTTGCATGACTTTGCAGATATCTGTCCCTGCCATAGCTGCCACATCTGTCTCATACCCGATACTCCAACCAGCCTGTTGCAACATACTTAGTTTCAGACAGGGGTGGATTTCCTCTGTGGGTGTGGGTGAAACCAGCGGGAAAAATTATCAATCTGCCAGCTTTTGGTTTTACTCTTTTTGACAGGTATAAGAACTCTGTCTCACCACCATCTTCTATATCATTCAAGTATAGAATCCAACTAAGGCATCTTGCTTTGTTCACAATACAACTGTTTTCACAATGCCAAACGTGGTATCCTTCAGACGGCCTTGTTCTTTGCAATTTATACCCTGTGGGTAGTAGGGGGATTCCTCCTTGTTCTACAGATTGAACACTTACTATACCGTTTTGGTATTTGTTAACGTAGGAAAAAATAGATTTGTTTATTTCTTCTATTGTAAATGGTACCGTAGTATCCGGTACTACACTAGCAATACCTTCGCAGTGTATTTCGCTAAACCCAAGTGAAGTGTCTTTCTTTAGGCTATCCAGACCTTGCGCCACTGACTGTTCGGCTTCAAACCTTTGATAGCTTAATCCACATTTATCTGCGTATTCAAAAGACTTAATTAAGTTTAAACACGTTTCTTCAGTCAACACATCGTCTATAACTTCGACGAAATCTTCCATTTGCATACTATACCCAATCTGGCTTTGTAGGCCATGTTACGGATTCGGGGAAGGTTTCTTGGTCGGTTATGTCTAATAGGGCTTGCCTGTAGGTTGAAAGTTCGGCTTGCTGTGCTGACGTTAAATCTGCCCAACGCAGTGCATTAGCTGCGTACTTGTCAACTTCGGATTGAAGTAGTTCAAACCGATAGCCTCTTATTTCTCTTGATTGTTCAGCAGCAATTTCTTCTGCTGTTGGGGGTACATACGCTGCTGTATTTGGATCAGCAGTCATTGCATCAAATAGGGCAGCATTATCAAAAGGAGGATACGGATCATCTCTCACGCAATTGAACGGTATCCAGCCGTGCTCCTCGTGATTGATTTCACAGTCAATCTGCGTTCCGTCGGATGTAATAATTTTTGCATTTCTGTATTCCATAGTTTTCTCCTAAAGTTACGATACTCTTACATATAGTGAAGCACCATAATAGTAATTTTCATCGTAATTCATTCTATGGTTGTTCGGACCCATATTTCTCCAACTACCACTAACACTACTACCACCAGTATTTTGTGCCTGATTGCCCCACGGGGCCACCAAAATATAAGCAGGGCTATTCGCTTTGTTATACCGTAAAGAACCTCCAGAAACAGTGCTACCGACGGTAGTACCATTTGTGTGTGTGTATAGTCCTGCATACGAACCCACCGCATTAAACGAACTACTAGGTGTTCCTGCCGGACCAGTCGGGCCGGTTGGACCAGTTGCACCTGTCGCGCCGGTTGGGCCAGTAGCCCCGTTTGAACCCGACGGACCATTCGGTCCCGTTGGACCAGTCGGACCGGTTGGACCGGTTGGACCCGCTACTGTACTATTTGCCCCTGCCGGACCAGTCGGACCGGTTGGACCTGTCGGGCCATTAGACCCGTTTGAACCTGCAGGTCCGGTAGGACCAGTCGGGCCAGTCGGGCCTTGCAAGGCGGCATTAGCTATAGTTTGTTTTTCCCACGCACCTGCTGACACGTCGTAGACTGGAATTAAATCGCTTGAAGCAGCATCCGTTCCGGTCGAAAACCCTGTTAAAGAAGAGCCGACGTTTGCTGTGTCTGTTACGTTTGCACCTGCTTCGATACCGTCTAGCTTAGTGCCATCTGCTGACACATCACGCCCATCTACGTTACCAGCCGTAATAAGGTTTCCTACAGTTACATTTCCAGCAGCAAAGTTTCCACTTGAATCTCGTGCGACGATGGTACTTCCAGTGTTTGCATCTGTCGCGTTAGATGCTACAGTAAATGTTGCGCCTTCAGCCGAAGCCGAACCAGACAAACCGACACCCGATACTGCACCTGCAGCAACGTAGTTACCGGTAGTCTTTGTTCCTAGCGCAACAGAGTTGTTGGCAACAGCAGAGGAATCTACCGCCCCTGCAGCAAGACCAGCAGACGTAATCTTTGGTCCTTCTCCTGTCGTACCGTCGTGGCTATGCCCGGTAGAAGCGTTAAAGGCAGCTTGAACGGCATCAAATTCGCCATCTAAATCCGCCGCATCAATTATGTTTCCATCTGCTATATTATTCGCGGAATCGTTTCTTACGTATCCTGTACCCATTGGTTATCTCCTTCCATATAATGCGTACTGGACAGTCGCAGCATCTATGGTAAATGTCGAGTCGGTTGTTTGGCCTAATGTTTCGTATAAAAGTGAAACGGTAAATCCAGATCCCGTGACAGGAACCTGATAAATTGCACGTTGTTTTGTTCCGAACGTTGCGGTTCCGAATACCCCTGATCCAAATGTTACTGCCGTACCAGTTGTATTATTCAACGAAATTGGTAAGGGCTGCACAGAACCTGCTTGGTCAAAGTCATACTTAACAGAGAGTTGAATATCAAATATTCCATCTGCGTCTATGTAAGTCGTAGCTTTGTAAAGAGTCTTACGTAAGTTTGGATCTTGTAAAGGAACGAACGGGGTAGCAAACGTAGCTGTTATGTTTGTCCCGTCGAATGTGTTTCCTTGTTCCATCTGATAAACGTAATCGTCATCTCCGCCGAAGAATATAAGTTCTAACCCAGAAGAATATTCTCCGTACGAAGAGTAAACTTTAAAGCCTCGTAAATCGTTCCAGACAATAGACTGTTCAAGCTGTACGCCACAAATTCCCTTAGAGGCACTGGATTGAATAGCACTACTGTATCCAAATATTCGATACTGACTTTTTTCTCGTACAACGCAACTTGAAAACGTGCTGCTAGTTCTTACTAAATCTAAAACTTCAGTCTGAATAGGTTTAGATATAACCGCTAACGAAAAATCTCCCACACGATCTGTGGCAGAAAATGTACGAAGGCCGTCTGGCCCTAAGAATATAATGTCTCCGCCTATCTCTTGAACTGTGTCTGGTTCTACACAGCCCAGATCACGAGAAACTGGCTGAAGAGCAAAGTCTCCCACACTAGACCCAGCAAGACGATTAATTTTGTTTTCACTAAAAATAATAAGTTGATCACGAAATACTATTAAACCAGTAACTTCATCACCTACGTTTATTATACCACCGCCAGATGCACTTGTAAAGTCTTCATCTTCGTAGGGTGCAGAAAAAAGCACGTTCGTGCCGTTTGCAACAAAAATATGATTTTTAAAATTGGCTAGAAAGTCTGACCCTGTAAAATCCGACGAAAGGCTAGTTAACTGTTTAAATGTTGTACCGTCGAACGTGAATGGTTTATTTACACCATCTACTGCCATAAACTTTTCGGTACCACTAAAGTTGTATTTTAAAAATCGTACTTTGCCGGACCCTGCATTTAAGTTTACTCCCGCACTGCTGAAAGTAGCATTATCTGTAACCTCTGTCCAACCGCTACCGGATGAACGAAATATACCGTCATGTTGCGCGGCATATACCCTATCGCCGTAATATATCAAACCTCTAATTGGACCGGTGTTTCCAATATTGTTAGAGTCGTACTTACTGTAACCTTCGATTCGACGATATCCACCCGACTGTGCAGGTTCAAAATTACGTAGGATACGAGCAGAACCCGGAGCACCTAGACCATGCTGCAAAGGAGACAGGTTTGTAATTAAGCCGCCTTTGAGTTCAAAAGCGTTGGTAGTCCAACGATCTGGCATCTAAACCGCCCTTGCGTAGATGTTTTCATTCACGTTCTGAGTCCGCATACGTTTCATGCCGTCTTCAAACTTTTGAAATGACGTACGTGCAGATTCGATATTGTCACGGAACATATAAGCATAGTACATACCACCGTCTACGATAACGTGGCGGTATCTGTACGGAATTGTTGGTACGTCTGTGTCGTTTACCAAGTCTGCAGGATACATGTAATATTCATACTTGATAGAGTATGCAGCATTAGGGATGGGTGCAAAGATTATGTCGTTGTCTTGCGACCGTACAACGTATTCAGGCGCAGATCCCTGACTTGCTGTTTTGTACTCATCATCAATAAACCGACTCACATACTCGTCGTAAGAAAGCTGAGTTAACCGACGTGCACTTTCTACAAGCGGAGTAGTGCTTCTTTGTAAACGCACGGTATCAAAATCGATGTACTTAGCGTTCGCTGGTAGCGGATAACGTAGCTGTCCTGCAGTCATAATTATGGTATCGAAGTTATGATTAAAAGGCCATTGAAAATGTGACTGGTTTATGTCACGTACAGCAGCATTTACAGAATCTTTTATCTGCGAATAAACCCCTGTAGCCGTAGGAAACTGTGCTGATGTTAATTCTGTTTCGTTTAACCGACGACATATATCATTTGTCAATCCCAAGAAATCGTATGCCATCTAGTTTTTCTCCACTACACGAAGTCTAACTTCTTGTTCAATTATGGTTGCATCACTTGCTGTCATGCGGCAAATTATATTGTAGACTGAAAAGTCAGTTCCTAGACCTAAGTACAAAGTAGCTACTGTGTTTGTGTTTGTGCTGCTAACGTACTGTAGTCCATCTACAATGGTACCCTGAGTCCACGTGGCAAAAGCACCGTTTGTAAAAATCTTCCAAACGACGCTGCTAATTGTATTGCTACCCAACTGTGCTTGCCAATCAACGGAGTAGTCAACCTGATCATCGGGATCTTTATCTTGCCATTTTAAAGCCATTCTATGCTGCCCTTCTTGATGACTGTATCTCTACAAGGCGTATTGTTCTTGGTCTGCTAAAGTTATTAGGATCAAAAGTGGTAGTTACACCTGCTGCGGTTAAAGTTCCTAGAGCACTCGTACCATCTACAGCGGTAATTTTTTCAACTACAAGAACCCTTACACTGCCGATTGCTCCTGTTGCACTTACGCTACCCAAAGCTTCAGCAGGGTTTTCACTAACTGTATTTACCAAGCCGGTTGCAGATACACCAGTCAAGGTAAAGTTAGATGTTGCAGTGACGGTCAAGGTTCCAATAGAACCAGTTGCGCTTACGCTTGCTAAACTTTCGGACGGGTTTTCACGAAGAGTGTTTACAGAGCCTGTAGCAGATACCCCTGATATGGGATGCAAGATATTAGGACTTACAGACCCTATTGATCCTGTTATACCGACGATAGTAACAGGAACTTTGTTGATACTTCTAATATCAAGACCGGCATCGTTTAATGTAAAGGTGCCTACCAGTCCATTTAAACGTTCTGTTACATTGACAGTAACGCCGTTTGCCAAACCTGTTGCAGCAGCCGAAAGAATATTCCCGCTAGTACCTACACCTACCGGTCCAATACTACCGCTAGCAGATACTCCTGCTAGGGGTTGCGAAACATCAACAACCAACGACCCTACGGACCCTGAAGCACTGACACTTTCAAGAGGCTCAGAGATATCTACTTCAAAACCGTTTATAGCTACAGGCTGAATAGAACCCGTTGCTGATACTCCGGCTAGGGCTACATCGGCAGTTGCTATTCCGTATGCTGCTTTTCCATATTGACCGGTGCCATAGATAGCATTGTATGTAGAAACTGCAGGAACAGATATGGTGTTACCCATATAGTTTCCGTGTACAGTACAATAGTATCGTAATTGACTGGGAGTTAAAGCATTAACTACTATGCTAACTTTTGCTCCCGCCGATCCTGCAGTTCCAGTAGTTGTCACTCCTGTTGTGTAAGAATTACCAAGACTGTCCTTAAACGCAAGCGGGTGGTTTGAGTTGCTGCTATTTGATAGATCAAATTCGTATGTATTACCTCTAGTAAAAGTAAGCGCAGGTTTAGCTGAACCATCTAGATAATAGATGTTCGCCGTTCCATCATTCGCAACCGTTACTGTGTAGGTAATTGTAGCCATAGTTAGGCGATACGAATTACAGCGTTAGAAGCATCGGCAGCAGGGAATTGGATTGTTAAATCACCAGCGGTAGCTGAAACAGTACCACCAAAGTCAATAACAGCAATTGCAGAGTTAGAGTTTGCTGTATTGTAGATGATACAACCGTCAGCAGATGTCGTAACGTTTGTAAATACTTCGTCAGCAAAATCGACGATAGCAGTAGTACCGTCAACTGATATAGCTGCTGAATCAAGAGCCTGACCACCAGCCGTGTAGTTGGTGCCGGTTGCTTCGTCTGAGTTACCAGTTACGTCAGAGTAGTTGGTTGTTGCCGCATTGTAAGTTCCTGATGGGGAAGCTTTGATGAGAGCAAGTTTAAGTGAGTCTGTGTCTAAGTCGTGTAAACCGCCCAAAAGTTCGGACTTGAACGATGTACACATTGCAGTTGTGATTGCCATTGGGTATTCTCCTTTAAGGCAGTTATAAACCTAGCGGTTCGGGTCGTAGTACTCGTCTACGGAAATTGTGACTATAATAGTATTTGCTGTTGCAGCAGTCACATAAAGTATATCTCCAGCGTGAAGATAAAATGGTACGTTGTCGTTAAATATGGCTTCAAAAGTTCCGCCAGTGATAGCATGACCTTCTAAGATACTTTTAGTAGACGCTGCGTCTAGATGATACCATTTTAAATCTATGTCTCTATTGGCTGAATCCGTGTTTGCAATGAGTAAAGCGCGGACAATTGCCGAATGATTATTAGGAACTGTGTATACAGTCGTCTGACCTGTTGTTGTCAAATCTACAGAATTGCTAAAGAATTTAGAAGCACTGCTTGTGATAGGCATTACTTTTTATCCCAATTAAACACGTCGCGGTGCTTCTTCCAAAACCAATTGCCTATACGAGTAAAAGGCTTGCCAGTATTTAGCAAACCTAGCGCAAGGTATCTAATAAAAATTGATGTCGTCTTCGATCTCAAAGACTGCGTTGAGTTTTTGATTTGCGTCAACCCATTCTGCCAAAGCAGCATCAAGCCGTCCAAGATCGGTTGTACAATGTTTAAAAGTGTATTCCGCATTCTTTTTTTGTGCCTCGTATTTGTGTCTAAGGGCGTCTATAGCAAGAGTTCGCATGTATTCTCCTCTGAATGTATTATAGAGAAAAACCAGCGTATTGTCAAATGTTTTGTATGATTAGCCACAATATAGGTAACGTTAGACCTACAAAGAGAACGATAAGCCCAATAATAAACAGATTGTAGATCAACTCGTCGCGTTTCTGGGCTGCTAATTGTTCCGCCTCTTTTTGTTTCCTTCGCAGATCCGCCTGTATTCGAATGATGTCCTGCCACGCATTTACACCGTATTGTCCTACGATAAAATTGCGGAGATCGTTTTCCATCTGTTCAGCCTTCTTCTTGGCTGCAAACGTCTCTAGGGCTTCCTCTTCGACAGACCCAAACCGACGACCCTTTGCTTTACTGTGGCTGGTCTTAACAGAGTTGATGGCGTTCATCCAGCGACCTAAGTCACCTGCCATCGACTCAACCTCTTTGCCTACCTGAAAGCCCTTTTTGATTGCACTGTAGGCTGTAGTAGCAATTCCAATAGCAGTAATCGGGTCCATTGTTTCCTCATTTGGCTATTGGTTTGCATACGGCGGTTATGGTGAGTCTTCTTCCGTCTCCTACAGGAACAGACCGTTGGTTAGACAACCGTTCCGCAAAGTATAAACACCTGTCAACATCTTTGAAACGCTGGGTCTGATCAAGTACGTTTGCTCCTAAGTATACAACTAAAAGAAACTCAATCATAAAGGTTACATAAAGTCCGGTTTAAAATCGTTCCCGTATCGTAGGCTATCTGACTTATACTTAAATCTTGCATTGTGGTAATCGCATGTTATAAAAAACACTTGTGTTAATCGCGCATCCTTTAGTGTATTTCCAAAGTAACGAGTTGCACAGTGCGGGTAAATAGACGGGTATACAACTAATCTATTATAGATGTTTGCTACTACATCTGTTTTTACATAGTTAGAAAAAAACGCGTCTTTTATCTTCTGTTGTTCTTCTGTTATGGGGTTTCCTGTAGCAACCGAAGCGCAAACATCAGTGTAAGCAGCACTCAGATCTTCTGGTATATTAGCTACTTGCTTATAGAACTCTGTACCAGAATCGACAGGAGCATCAGGCGTTAAATACAGAACTGCAGCTACCTCATCGGGGTCACGATGCACTTTTCCAAAACCAAAGTCGTCAGTAACATATTGAAATTCAGATGAGATCTTAACCGCCATATCAGAGGATCTTTCAATGTTATATGCGACACTTAACACTTTTCGATGTATAGGATCGGCGTACTCTGGATTTAGTTTTGATACTTGTTCAGTTCTTCCTCCCGGCCAGTAACCACCCGATGCGTCATTTTTTTTGTATGTTTGAGATAGTGCCATTCTTCTTACTTCATCTGGATTTTGTAAGAAGTTATCAATAACTATTATAGATTCCATGCTAATCGCGGTAACCGCCTCCTACTTTTTATATGGGACAGCCAACATCTGCGCTTTACATACAGACCACTGACCGGGTTTACCACCTTTATTACCAGCTTTTATTCTGTTAAACAAGGATTTTCTCAGGCTTGGCTCTTCTCTGCATAGGATTTCATTTTTTTATGGATCTGTTTAACGAACGGAGTATTCCCTGTGTACTCGCCTTTTTCACCTTCTTTAAAAAGGATAGAAGGATTTTGAAGGGTAAAGGGTTGTATGTTGCGTTCGCGCTCTTTTCTTTTTTCTTCGGATTCTTGAGCACTACGAGGGGGGATGTATCTTTTCATCAGTCAAAAAATCCTTTCACGATTTCTATGCCTTGATCTAGGTAACTTTTCTCTGCGCTACCTGCTGCCTTGCGCCCTCTTAAATTTAAAGACTTTTTGTCTTCGACCCAGTTTTGAAAAGCGTTACCAATAAAAACGGCTTTTTTACCATTGATTGTTCTAATGTTTGTTTTTGCCATTTTAAAACTCTCCCGCTTTCATAGCGTCTGAAAGTTTAACTGCTCTGTATTTTACCTGCGTTGCCCAGCGGGAATCCATCATCTCTATTCCTGCTAGATCAAACCGACCTTCGTGGATAGCGTTCCACATATTCTTGAACTTACACAGCCGGGGGACACCCATGTTAAACGCCATGTCCATGAGAATTAATTGGCGAACGGAATCTAAGTTTTCTACGCATGGGTGAACCCGACAGAGTTCGTTCTCTACAATGCGGATATCGTTGAGAGCAAGATACCGTGCGTCAGCTTCTGTAATACCGTGTTCATAGACAACCGCCATGCTGGGGATATCCATGTATTCTAGTTCTTCTTTGGTTATGCCTCTGTCTTTGAGGTTACGACCTATGCCAATAGTTTCGATACCCAAGCTATCTTCATAGACAGTCAGGACCATTCCTTCGTGTTCGATGAGTTTATCTAGGAAATGCGAAGTATTGTATTTCATTTGTTTTTTCCAAAGTTTGCAACGAGAGTGTCTACACGTACTCTAGGTTTACTTCTGTCCATAAACTCTTCGTATACACTGGCAGTAACATGCTCCATAACTTTTTCTAAAGGCCACGTACTAACGTACGCTTTGACAGCAGACATGATTTCTGACTCTGTGTATGTTTTTACTTTAGGATAACCTTCAGTATTTTCCATCTTAAACATAGACATTTAAGTTTGCACTCCGTTAACTAAAACACATTCGTATTTAACTGTATTCCAATGTCCGTCTTGTGGTAATTCTTCGTGGAGTATTTTAAATTCGATGCACTGCTGTTTTTCTTCAAACCACTGTATACTTTGTTCTGCACAAGTAGCTTGCATACACGCTGTAAGTAATAAAGACCATATCATCTAGTTTTACCTCGACTGATTATCTGCTCTATAGTTCTACCACAGCCAGTACAATACTTTCCTGCGGAATCTAATGTGCATATACCGACACACGGACTTTTAAGTTTTATTGTCGCCTTTGTGTTCATGGCCCATCCAAATCCCAAATACACCTGTCATTACGCCCATTACTACACTAACGAAAGCACTCTGAGCAGCGGTAGGAGTGTCTAGCTCCATGAACCACTCAGCACATCGCCAAGACATAACTGTGCTTGCCAGCATCATGCAGCGAGGCAATATCTTCCAAGCAAGGAATTGCTCTACCGTAATCATTTTTTACCAAAGAATTTTGTT
>Ga0075480_10000710_pt1 | contig 20006 bp, 15 predicted proteins | sample DEB08_DNA_7_FD_81590 | JGI IMG/M metagenome (GOLD analysis project Ga0075480, IMG submission 81590) | Aqueous microbial communities from the Delaware River and Bay under freshwater to marine salinity gradient to study organic matter... | ecosystem: Environmental > Aquatic > Marine > Coastal ... | reverse complement strand
GCCCAGACCGCGCTCGTGCCCATCTTCGAAGCGGTGGGTGCGGGACAACTTCAGCGCGCAGCTGCTGATTTGGATCACATTGGACCGCACCTCCCCGACGACTTGGACCTCGTCTACCACGTCGGGCTGCTGCTCAAGCAACTCGGTCGAGCCGAAGCCCTCGAAACCTTGCTGGTCCGCGTGTCGGCCGCTCAGCCTGACGACCCACGCGTCCACGCTGCGGTCCACCACCTGAGGTGACGTCATGGAAACACCCGCACTGGAAGCCGGCGACGGTTTGGTGCTCAAGCCCATTTCCAGCAGCGACCTGACGGACTTGCTGGAGAGCTACCACGAATCACCAGAGGACGGTCAAACCGCGCTTCCGTGGATGTATCCACGCAACGTGGCTGAGCAGTTGGCGGATTTCGTTCGTGACATCCTCCGTGCCTCGGACGAAGACCGAATTCACTTCTGGTCCATTCGCCTCAACGACCGCCACGTCGGCACCATCGGCTTGGGCGATGAACTGCAACTGGACCTCAGCAGTTGGAGCCTCGGTTACTGGATTCGAGTCGGACATCAGGGCCAAGGCATCGCAAGCCGTGCCATCGACGCCGTCTTTTCGTGGTTGACCGAACGCCAGGTGGAAGCCGTGGTGGAGGTGGCCGTCCATCCGCACAACGGCCCCGGTCTCGCCACGGCCCGTTCCCTGTGCACGCGATGGGGCGGAACACCGTTGGACGACTTCGTCGGCATCGATTTTGGTGGCCGAACCATTCCTCACCACCTTCACCTGATCCAAGTCGGGGGCGACGAGGCGTGAGCCGCACGTGGCTGACCGTGGACACCGACGATGCCCACCATCGGCCCTGGCAGCAAGGCCATCCGAGCCGGAGCAAGGACCCGGACGGGCAACGCACGCCTCGCCAACCCAGCGAACGATGGTTGACCGGGCTCCAGCGCTTTGGCGAATGGGTGCACCACACGCAGCACGCCGTGACCGTGTTCGTCATCAAGGACCAACTCGACCACACTGCCTCCCGCGAGGCTTTGCTTCACCTCGCCGCAATCGGTGGCACACGGCTGACCTTTGCCAGCCATGGTTCGAGCCACCGGTCTTGGGGCGCATGGCCCGAAGACGCAGCGGCGCTGACCGAAGCGGTCAGGGCATCGCTGGCCGCCAACGCCGAGGCTTTTGGCGAGCAAGCCCGGCCGTGGTTCCGTGCACCGTCAGGCTACGTGGCACCGTGGATGGCAGCCGCCTTGTCCGAGGCGGGAATCGTCGTGGATTCTTCGGTGAATCCCTCGTGGTTGATGCGCCGCAAGGCCGGTCCCACACGCCGCTGGTCCGACGTCATGCACGCGATGGAAGAGGCCGGTCTGGTGGAACGGCCTTGGGCGGTCCAACGGGGCTGGCCCACGTGCGGGCCTGCCCTGCACCTTCCAGGTTTCGCGGGGCGCTCCCGCCGAGCCTGGCGCAGGCTTCCACCCGCGCTGTCAAAGGAGGAGATGGACGGTGCGGTCACGGGAGATGGAAGCCTCTCCACCGTCTATTGGCACGCGATTGATCACGCGCGGCGAAAGGGCCGGTGGGTTCCACCGATCAGAGCGACGTGACGTCTTCGACGTCCTCGTAACCAAGGGAGTCGAGCACCTCTGCGTGGAGTTTGGCGTCCACTTCACCGGCACGGACCAAGGCAGAGATGGTGTCCACCACAATGCGATCGGCATCAATCCCGTAGAAGCGGCGGAGCGCCTCACGGGTGTCGGAACGACCGAACCCTTCGGTGCCCATCACGTGGAAGGAACCGCCAACCCAGGGTCGGATGAGGTCCGGAATCGCCGCCATGTTGTCGCTGACCGCCACGGTCACCGGCACTTTGCCGTCGAGCTGTTCGCTGACCCAACTGGTCCGTGGCTCCTCGCTGGGATGCCGCGTGTTCCATGCCTCTGCTTCCATCGCCTCACGCCGCAATTCGCCGTAGGACGTGGCCGACCAGACCTCGCACGCCACGCCGAGTTCGCGGAGCCGGGTCGCGGCGGCTTCGGCCTGCGGCAAGATGGATCCAGACCCGAGCAAGCGGACCAGCGGAGCCTCATCGGCTTCGATGCGGTGCAAGCCGCGAAGGATGCCTTCGTCAGCATCCTTGGCTTTCGCGGGCATCACGAAATTCTCGTTGTACGCGGTGATGTAGTAGATGACGTCCTTGTCTTCGCCGTGCATCTCCTCCATGCCGCGCTTGATGATGGCCGCCATCTCGTAGGCATAAGCCGGGTCGTAGGCGCGCACGGCCGGATTGGACATGGCGATGAGCAACGAGTGCCCGTCCTGATGCTGGAGGCCTTCGCCGTTGAGGGTGGTCCGCCCAGAGGTGGCACCAATCAGGAAGCCGCGGCAGCGGCTGTCTGCGGCCGACCACACCAGGTCACCAATGCGCTGGAAACCGAACATGGAGTAGTAGATGTAGAACGGTACCGTCGCCGTCATTTGCGTGGCGTAGGAGGTGCCTGAAGCGATGAAGGTGGACATCGCACCGGCTTCGTTGATGCCTTCTTCGAGGATCTGTCCTGTCTTGCTCTCCTTGTACTTCATCAGGACCTTGTGGTCCACGGGTTTGTACAATTGGCCGTCCGGGGCGTAGATGCCCAAGGCACTGAACAGCGGATCCATGCCGAAGGTGCGGGCTTCGTCGGGAACGATGGGCACGATGCGTTCGCCGATGCCATCGGCCCGGGTCAGGTTGCGAAGCAAGCGGACAAAGGCCATCGTCGTGCTGACCGATTGCTTGCCGCTTCCTTCGTCGAATTCCACGTACGCTTCGGCCGGAGGCAAGGGGACGTCCAGCGTCGAAGTACGGCGTTCTGGAAGGAAGCCACCGAGGGCTTGCCGACGCTCCAACATGTAGGCGACTTCCTCAGAACGGTCCTCGGGCATGATGTAGGGCAAGTCCTCGAGGTCCTCGTCGCTGAAGCCCAAGCCGATGGTGTCCCGCATGTAATACAGGGCCGAATCGTCGGCCTTCTTCTTCCCGTGCGTCGCGTTTCGGCCGGCGAAGGTCGGACCGAGTCCGTAGCCCTTGATCGAGCGAGCGAGGATGACCGTGGGCTGGCCCTTGTGGGCAACAGCGGCACGGTAAGCAGCGTGGATGCGTACCGGGTCGTGGCCACCAACGTCGTCGGTGAGGGCTTCAAGATCGGCATCGGTCATGTGTGCGACAAGCGCAGCAAGCTCTGGCGTGTTGAACAACTCGGCCCGGACGACGTCGCCCGAGGCGGTCATCAAACGCTGCTCGTCGCCGTCGGTCAGGGCGGAGAGGCGGGCCGCGAGGGCGCCGGTGGTGTCCGCTGCGAAGAGCGGGTCCCACGTACGGCCCCAGAGGCACTTGATGACGTTCCAACCCGCTCCCGTGAAGCGTGCAGCCAATTCCTGCACGATCTTTGTGTTGCCGCGCACAGGGCCATCGAGACGCTGGAGGTTGCAGTTGACGACCATGGTCAGGTTGTCGAGGTGTTCGCGGCTGGCCAGGGTCAATTCCGAGAGGGACTCGGGCTCATCGGACTCTCCGTCCCCCATGAAGTACCATACGCGGCTCTGATCGGTGTCCACCAGGCCTCGGTCGCGCAGGTAGCGGTTGAAGCGTGCTTGACGGATGGCCGTCATCGCCCCGAGGCCCATGCTCACGGTGGGGTATTCCCAGTAGTCGGGCATCAAGCGCGGGTGAGGGTAGGAGGACAGGCCAGTGGTGAAGGCTTCGCGTCGGAAGTGCTCGATGCGGTCGTGATCGAAGCGACCCTCCATCCATGCACGGGCATAGAGGCCCGGGCTCGCGTGGCCCTGCCAATACACGTGATCACCGTGCCCTTCGCCGTCTTTCCCACGGAACATGTGGTTCAGACCGACTTCCCAGAGCGTGGCGATGCTCGCGTAGGTGGAGATGTGCCCGCCAAGGCCGTCGAAGCGCTTGTTGGCGCGGGTGACCATCATCATGGCGTTCCAGCGAAGCGTGTCACGGATCCGTGCTTCCATCTCGAGATCGCCAGGGTAGCTGGGCTCTTGCTCAGGAGAGAGAGTGTTGAGGTACGGCGATTGGGTGAGATGACCGACGTCCACGCCGGCCTGGCGGGCCGCAGCAACCGTCGCGTCAAGGACCTCGTGGGCCCGCTCGGCGCCCTTCCGTTCGTGCACGGCAAGGATGGATTCGGTCCATTCGACGATTTCCTCTGGGTCGTCGTCCGTCGCCCATGCTCCGGGGACCGAAGACGCGACCGGTGCGGGAGCAGCGGGTTCGGGGTGTGGGGATTCAGGTTCCTTGGCAGGGGCTGGAGCCTCCGCCGCAGGCATCGGGGCGTCGGCATGGCCGTCGCCGTCCACTTCGAATTGAGCGCAAACTTCGCCGACCGGAAGCACGTCACCCACGTCACCGCTCAGGTGAGCCACGGTTCCGGTGACCGGAGAGGGAATTTCGACGGTGGCCTTGTCGGTCATCACCGACAACAAGGGCTGATCTTCGACGATGGCGTCGCCTTCTGCGACGAACCACTCAACGACCTCACCCTCAACGACGCCTTCTCCAATGTCGGGCAGACGGAACGAATAGAGGCCCATGGTGGTCCCTCACCCCACATTGGGGCAGTTGGCCCTCCGTCGACCTCCCTTTAGGGGTTCGCCTCGGCGACAAGAACGCGCCACGTACCTCCGCCGTTCATCCACGGCGCCTCTCCGACCTCGGCCTCGACCCAGCCCTCGAGGGTCACCTCAAGGTCAGGTGCGACCACGATGACCGCAACGCTGGACAAATCGCCGCGTTCGGGCAACACGGTGCCGTTGAGCAACTCGTCCTCCCACCCCGCATCGGGCGCCCTCCAATGACCGATGAGACCGTCCGGGCCTTGCTCGGAGAGAACGGGATGCATGGTGTACAGCCAGTGCACCGCGAGGGTCGGGTCGTGAATCAGCAGGAGATCATCGCCTTCCTCAAGGTGCTCAAGCGCCGCCTCAGCCGCATCGTCGGTCCACAGCGTCTGACCGTGTGCGGCGGCGAGCAGCGCCAACGGGAGAAGCAGCACGAAGGCGCGTTGCAAGCGTTCGGTGGGAAGTGGAGCCTCGCCCTGAAGATGCACGATCAGCCAAAGCGCAGCAGGAAGCAGCACCATGCCGTGCCTTCCGTTGTTGCCAAGCACGACCATCGTCTTCCACCATGCAAGGTCCCACGCTTGCCCCTCAACGGCCCACAAGGCCGCGACGTAGGCCGAAAGCAGGCCCATGAGAAGGCCACACACCATGAGCAACTCGATGGCGCCCTCGGCTTTGTTGAAGGCCATGCCCTCCTTCCCGAGGAAAGCCCAGAGCCCAGCGCCCACCAGCAGGTAGAGGCCGAGCACATCGAGGATCGCAAAGGGCAGGAAGCTCCACCACCACCATCCGTCACGGGCTTCGCTCACGCTGCCGACGCCCAGCAAACCCGCGGCGACCAAGCCGAACACCATGGCGAGCACGAACCAGCCGACAGCACCACGCCTTGTGGCATCGATGGCGCTCCAATCCAAGAGGTCGAGTGGATCGCACCACGCGATGAGCAGCACCGCCCAGCCCATGCCCCACCATGGATTCAGGCCCTTGAGCGCGAGGAGGGCGGTTGCGGCCGCGGTGCTGATGCTGACCGCGACGATGATGGCGAGCATGGCGGCACCGGTACGAGGTTTTCCCGAACGGATGCGTGCGAACAATGCTGGATGGAGCGGGGTCAGGAGCATCACGCCACCGAGCAAGGCCCCAAGCGGCTCGCTGTAGCCGCGCCCGATCGCGAAAAGCATGCCCGGATGCAACAGGACGATGGAGGCCAACCACGGCGACCACGGCGCCTCTGAGTTGCGCCAACGTGGCATATGGCCCATGGCCCACGCCAGCACGGCCAAGCATGCAACGCCGACCAAACGGACGCCAAGCACGCCAAGCCCGAGTGGGTCCAGCCACACGGCCTGCGTCAGGGACGTGCTGCTGTCGGGGTCGCTGGCCAACGGATCCACGGTCCGTGCCGAGCCCCACGGCGCTTGGCCGTCCTCGTCCACGGACAGAAGCAAGGTGGTGTCCAGACCCGGGGCGTTGCTCAGCACCGCGACGATGACGAGCACGATGCCCGCGACAAGCCACAAGCGGCCTCGCTGCTCCACGCCCCTTGGCCGCCTTCGGCTCGCTTGACGGTTGGGGTCCGCACGGTGCTCGGCGAGCCTTCATGCGCCCTCGGCCCAAGGTGCGGGCATGTTCCGACCCCTCGAAGGCGTGCGCGTCCTCGATCTGTCCCGCGTTCTGGCTGGCCCATACGCGGCCAAACTGCTGCAGGACCTTGGCGCCGACGTGCTGCGCGTCGAAGCCCCATGGGGGGACGACACGCGAGGCTGGGGCCCTCCCTTCACCGAAGTGGACGGCGAAGAGGTCGCGGCGTACTGGACCTCGGTGAACCTTGGCAAGCAGGTCATCCGCAGGGACCTGCGCAAGGAGGAGGACCTTGAGGACGTCCGACGCTTGGTGGCCAACGCGGACGTCATCCTCGAGAATTTCCGCCCCGGGCGCGCTGAGGCGTGGTTCGCGCCGTGGCCCGAACGTGCCGTGGTGTGCAGCATCACGGCCTACGGCAACGACGGACCACGTCGAGACGAGGGCGGATACGACCTGGCCATGCAGGCCCGCAGCGGGCTGATGGGCATCACCGGTGACGCCGAGGGCGAGCCTGCAAAGGTCGGCGTGGCGGTCATCGACGTCGTCACTGGATTGCACGCCGGAGCGGCCGTGCTCGCCGCCTTGTTCCGTCGAGAACGCGAAGGTGTGGGTTCGCGGCTGACCTTGTCGTTGTGGGATTGCGCCCTCGACTTGTTGATCAACCAAGCACAGAACGCGTTGGTCGGTGGCACCAACCCCGGCAGAATGGGCACCGCTCATCCGAACCTTGTGCCCTACCGCGCCTTCCAAGCGGCTGATGGTGAGGTCGCCATCGCGGTCGGTTCCGACGCCCAATGGGCGAAGTTGGTTGCTGCGCTGGAGTTGTCCCTCCCCGAAGGCGCCGATTGGGCCACCAACCCCGGCCGCGTCACCGACCGTGACCGGGTTGAGGCGTGCGTTGCCCAGGCTGTGGCTGGCCTTTCACGGGCTGAGGTCGAAGCACGCTTGGTCGGCGTGCCGTGCGCGCCGGTGAACCGCATCCTAGAAGCATTGGACGATGCGCAAGCCAAGGCCACAGGAGCACGCATCGAAACGGACGGTGTCCCGCACGTGGCCAGTCCGCACCGTTTCCACACGTGATTAGATCTGCATCACGCCAAGCAGCGTGCCGTAACCGACGAGCATCAGGAAAGGCGTGTCCCACGCGTGTGGGGAATAGGCCTCGGTGAGGGTCATCGCGATGGGGATGATGAGCAATCCCGCCACGAATTGCGGCGTGGTCAGCAGCGTGGCGTGCATCAACAGCACCACGACGCCGGTGATGAGCACGCACGCGCTGCCTTCGAGGGTGCGGGTGAAGCGTTGCGAAGTGAACAGGGCTCGAACGCTGTATTCCCGCTTGCCAAATCGAACGCCAACCGGCTCCACGAGGCTGTCGCCAACGATGTTGATCAGGATGGGAACCGTCACCAGCGCCTCATGGCCAAGGTGGCCAAACCACCAGATCATCGGCACCATGACCGCGAAACCTGCGGCGTATTGGGTCCACAGCCACAACAAGGTGTGTGGACGGTCCTCTGGACGGTCGAACCCGTCGAACATCAACTGGAACACGGGCACGTTCGATCAATTCCGTTCGAGAAAAATCAGGAGGAAACCAAGCGTTCCAACCGCGCTCACGCTGAGGTACACCACGTCGGTGAACGTCTCCGTGGCCAACTGCTGATCGATGAAGACCGGATGAAGAAAATGGCAAAGTGGTTGATCTTGCGGGTGTAATTGACCTTCATGCCGCGACGTGCAAGGATGCCTGACAGGAGGAGAACCGCCACCAAACCAACGACTTTCGCCGCACTCGCAAGGAGGGTAGCATCGCCGGCCATACCCGAAAGGGGACGCCTTTTCGGATAAGCGTGGCTCCAGAACGGCCGCGCCACCGCAGGAACCGCTCACTACATTGACCATCGCGTCAGAAGACCTTCATGGCTTGGGGGCAAGCATCCACGATGTTGGGTGACCTTCAGGCCCTTCCTACGCCCTTTCTTGCGATCAACCTCGCCTTTGCGCTGCTTGTGTTCGTCCTTCCTGGCGCGATGGTGTGGCTCGACCGTCAACAACGGCTTCCCCTATCCGTGCCTTGGGCCTACCTCCTCATGGTGGCTCCAGCGTTGATGTACGCCCTCCTGATGATCAACCTCCAGCCGAACAGCTACTGCAGCAACATCCTGCGGCATGAGCAATTCAGAGGCTTCTACGTGCTTTTTGTTGCCTTCTTGCCGCTCTTTGCCCACATGCTGCTGTCGGCCGAAACCAGCAGACCCAGGTTGTTCGGAGCCATCCTGACCTTGCCGGTCTTGTTCGTGTTCGACATCACGGTCGGGAACGAGGTGCTCCACCTCGTCTACCAAAACCAGGCCGGTGAAGGCATCGTGTACTCAGGCGCAAGGGCGTGGGAATGCAACCACGTCGACCAAGCCTCCATCCGTGTGGCCTTCGCAGCGAAGTGGCGCGCCAACCTGACCTTCCTCATTCTGATGCCAGCGGTGCTGATGGTCTCGCGGATCGTTCAGCGCCGAAGAAGCGCTCAGGGTCAGAAGGAGAACAACGAGGTTTGACCGCCGCCGAGGCGCCCGCCGCTCTCCAATTTCTCAAAGGCCTCGTCCATGCGACGCTGACTGAAGGCCCGCTCCACCTGCAAGTACTGCTTCAATCCGGCCACGTCGACCGGCTTCAGCACTAGGTGGTCCGGATCGGTCGGATTGGCGGGGTGCTCGTGGAAGATGGCCCGGACCTCGGCAATGTTGTCCGGAACATCGACGCCCTTGGCTTCGCACACACCCTCCAAATTCCCGTGTTTGTGGAGCAGTTTGAGGCCAGTTTTGGGCCCCACGCCTCGGATGCCGGGGTGGAAATCCGTGCCGATCATGATGCCAAGATCGACCAGTTGTTCTTGGCTCAAATTCAGTTCATCCCGCATTGCATCAAGGTTGATGCGTTCTGCATAAACGGTCCTTCCATAGCGCTTCGTGCCGTCTGCCATCAGGTTTCGAACCAAGATCGGCGAACCGTAGAGCAGGGCGTCCCAATCCTGGGTGGCGACCACGTCGAGGTGCCCACGTTGAGCCATGACGGCTGCTTGAGCTTCCCCTTCCGCGGCGGCATCGACCCACGGTACGCCCAACAGATCGAGCATGTCCTTCGTCTCCTGCACCATTTCTGGAGAGTAGTGCATGATGCGGGCGGCCAACTTCTGCGCCAAGCGGTGATCGCCTGCGGCGCGTGCGGCAGCATACTGCTCTTCGGACTCCTGACGTCGTTCACGCCGAGCGGCGAGTTCGTCGGCCTTCAGCGCGGGAGATTCCCCATCAAACACGTACACGGGAATGATGCGGTGCTCGAGAAGGGCGCATGTGCGCTGCAAGAAGCCCATCAGGTGGGCCACGTAACGGCCGTCAGGGGCCCGAAGCGGCATGCCGTCACCTTCCGGAGAACGGTCCCGCATCGTCGTCAAAAATTGGAAGGCCGTGAGGAAGGCATCAATGCCGACGCGCTTGCCTGCAAGGTCAGGGAGTCGAACGCGTTCGCTGACCGCGAGGTCCTTCAGGTTGCAGCCCATGTTTTCGCGCTCGCCTTCGCCCTTTGTGGTTCTTCGCCCCGCCGACAAGGCGTTGAATGCGCGGCTCTTCGCAGGTCCATGCCCGAGGCGGTGAGCGTGCTCGTCCTGCGTGGCGACGGCACCGCGCTTGCCATGGCTGAAGCCGAGGCGCTGGGCTTCCAAACGAAGGTGCGCCACGGACGTCTGGCGATCGGTCATCGCCCGGAATCCCTCGACTCAGCGGCGGGCATCGACACGGTGCTCGACGAGGGGGGCGTGATGCCTTGGACCACGAACGAAGCCGTGGTTGCGGCCGTTGACATTGGAACAAAGCCCCTCGAAGGAAAGGTCTGTGTTCGTGTGGACCGCCTTGGAGGGCGCATGGGTGATTCGTCCACCCAAACCATCGCTCGCAGCCTCGGCACCCGCTTGCATGAGGCCGGGTGGGACATCGACCTCGAACGGCCTGACCACGTGCTTTGCATCGTCCTTGACGCCACCTCGATGCACGTCGGATGGGGGTGGGAACGGCCCCGTTCCGCCGGTCTCAGCGTCGCCGCCCGACGGGCCGGTGAGCGGCCCTTCTTCCGACCCGTCAGCCTCGGACCGCACCTTGCCCGAACGGCGGTCAACCTCGCCCTGGGCACGCGTCAAGGCGTCGTCCTCGACGCGATGACCGGTACAGGCGGCTTCCTGATTGAGGCCGCCTTGACCGGGCGGGAAACCGTGGGCATGGATTTCGATCCGATGATGGTGGAAGGCGCCAGCACCAATCTAGCGTGGGCCCTCGACGGCAAAACGCACCACGCCCAGGTGATCCTCGGCGATGCGACGGAATTGAGCACCTCCTTGCCTGAAAGCGCACGCGGGCGCGTTGCTGGCCTCGTCCTCGACCCGCCCTACGGACGGAATTCGCACGGGTCGCACGGGCCTTGGGACCTGCTGGCGCGCGTGCTGTCGAGCGCCTCTGAGGTCATCGGCGACGAGGGAGCAGGGTGTTGCCTCATCCTTCCCGTTGCTCCCCTGAGTTCTGACGCCGATGGGGCAGTAGGGGAAAACGCGACCGTGGAGCCGACGTACGGCACGTGGGAGGACGTGCTGAACCTCTTCGAGGCCTCAAGGTGGACCTTGCGTCCTGAACGATGGACGGTGCGGGTTCACGGGAGCCTCGCGCGGCTCATCCTCCACGCAACATGCGCTCCTCGAGGTTGAGCAACGCGAAGGCGTCGTCGTCGCCCGGGGGTTCAAACCCGTCCGGGTGAGGGCAGGCGTCGTCCAACACGGCACGGTCCTCGTCGTTGAGCACCACCGGATACATCTGGCAGCCTTTGGGTCGGAACTCGTAGATGCTGCACAAGCCCGGCGCGCTCAGGTCAGGAGAATCCGTCAACAGAAAGGTGCAGGCACGCGTGGTGGCATCGTTGAGCAACGTGAGCACGCCTTGCTCGTTTTCCCAGGTGAACGTCTCGATGTGCTTGCCCGTCCGACGGCTGATCTTGGCCGCCTCTTCCCGCGTCAACGGCATCGTCGTGTCCCGGCAACACCTGGAGCACGACGCGGTGACGCACGGTAAGCGGAGGGCCACGTGTCCAGCGTTCCACCCTCCTTCTTCAAGAGGGGTGGCTGATACGCACGGTCACAGGGCGATTAGGGTAGTCTGGATATCCTTCCGGCCTTCGGAGCCGGAGACGTGGGTTCGAATCCTGCATCGCCCGCTTGATGAGGTTCGAAGTCTTCCGTAGGACGACGCCGCTGGTCGCTACCGTGATGAACGGCGGGCGAACCGCTAGCACGTGGATCCTCTCGCATGGGAAGCCATCGCGGTCTTGACGATGGCCGTGTTGGCTTGGCTTCGCACCGTTTCAAGCGGCCTTGTGACCGTCATGGACGTCCTTTGGAGCCTCGGCTTCGTGATCATCGCCACGGCACGGATCGTCTCCCTCGGTGGCACGGACACGGTCGGTTGGGTCGTCTATGCTGCCGTCATCATCTGGGCCCTGCGTCTGTCCGTGCACCTGCACCTTCGGACCCGGCACCGTGGAGAGGACCCGAGGTACGTGCGCATGCGCGAAGGCTGGGGCGACCGTTGGTGGTGGGGCAGCTTCGTGCAGGTCTTCCTGCTTCAGACCGTCATCATGCTCGCCGTGGCCGCACCGTTGCGCCCCTTGCTTGATGCGTCCACGCGCGATGCCCTCCCGCAAGCCGTACCCATGATGGCCGTGGCCGGCTTGCTCTGTGCCGTCGGTTTGCTCATCGAAGCCATCTCCGACGAGCAATTGCGCCGATTCAGGGCCAACGCAGGTCCTGGGCAACTGCTCACCACAGGCCTGTTCGCCCTCGTTCGCCATCCAAACCACCTCGGTGAAGCGATGGTCTGGTGGGGCTTCGGACTCGCTGCCCTCGCCATGGGCGGCTGGGGCGTGTGGCCGGTCCTCTTCGGCCCCTTGCTGCTGAACCTGCTCCTGCGTTGGGTCTCAGGCGTGCGGATGTCCGAAGTCGACCTCGAGGCCCGTCCCGGCTTTGCGGCATGGGTGGCCAGCACGCCGGCCATGTTGCCTTGGCCACGGCCAAGACGGTGAGCGGCCCCTCCCCGGTCACGCCGTGGTGTTGCCGACGACAAGAGGCGTCAATTCACCCACGTCAGCCAAGAGGCTCGGTCCGCTGGCGAGGTAGACGAGGGTGCCCAAGCGATCGCGCGAATCCTCGGGTGTCGGTACGTCCTTGGTGGCGCACTCACCCGTGCACCCGTCGGTGATGGCGATGAAAATCCGGCCTTGGTTGTCGATGACGATGTCGTTGAAATCGAGCAAGTTGCGGTTGGAGCCTCCGATGTCACGGCAGTCGCCGCTGTTGAGGCAAATCGAGCCAACCTGCACCGGGTCTTGGGTCACGCGGACCGTCTGGAATACAGGGTTCTCATCGAGGGCGTTGAGGCTGTAGGTCACGTAGAGGTGGTAGGTGACGTTGCCCGTGGCGTAGTGGGCGTTGCCGTCCCACGGGTTGCCGTCGATGTCCGGCACGCCAAGGGCATCGCCGTCTTCGCTGCCAAGGTAGGCCACCGCCATGCGACCGGGATCGCCGGCGATGATTTGTGGGAAGACGCTGGAAACGACCTCGACGGGGGAAATGCGCAGGCTGGTCTGCTCCCAAGAGTCACCAGAATCGGTGCTCCGTGACATGTAGACGCCTTGGTCAGCACCCGTCCACACGTGGTAGCCGTTGCTCTCCGTGTCTGCGGCCATCTCGGAGTTCTTGCGAGGATTCGGCGTCCCGACGTCTTCACCCATCGTCTTCTCTTCCCAGTTGAGGCCGTTGTCCTTCGAGACCACCAGGGTCGGCGTAGCGACTCGGGGGGGCACGTAAACGGTGCCGTCCGGGGCCGAGGAAATGGCGCCGTGCAGACCACCGTTGGTGGTCACCAGCCCGAAGGCTTGGCCACCGACGGCGAAGGTTGCTCCACCGTCCAAGGAGGTGTAGCAGAAGATACCGGCGAGTTTGTTGTAGCAGAAGTAGACGGCTGAATCGTACACCGGGCTGCCGATGGCGCCGTAGCCGGAATCGGTCCACGGGCCCGTGGCGAGCTTGATGTGATCGTTCAATGGAACGGGTCCGGAGTCATGCGGATTGCCCAACCAGGTTTCGCCGTCGTCGTCGGACCAACCGATCCATGTGGTGGCCAAACCGACCATCTGGACGTTGAAAATCCGGTCCGTGTCCGGGTCGACCCAACCCCAAGGATCGCTGGTCGAGGGAGCTTGCGTCACGTCGCCCTCCACCGTGTTGATCCACGATTCACCGGAGTCGCACGAACGCATGACCTTCTCGAGGGCGATGAAGAAGATGCAGCCGCTGGAGGTCACGCCCACGCTGGGTTCGGGACCCTGCTGCCCCACGTCGTTGACGTAGTATGTGGTCTCGAAGGGCTCAACGTCCACGGGCAAGCCGTCACCGCCGGTGACCCAAACCCCGTCCATGGACGTCTCGATGACTTCGACCTCGTCGGGCGTGTCGCTGCTGATGCAACCGGCCATTGGCGCAAGGAGCATCAGGAAGGTGAGCAGCAGGGCTGCGGGTCGCATGGACAAGCCTGTGTCTTGCCCCTCTCAAATCCTCCGTGTGTTGCGGAGAGGAACGTTCCTTCAAAACGAACGGGAATGCCCACAGGCCATGGTGGACGTTCGCTTGCCGGACCACCTCGACGAGCGGTGCATCCGTCACCATGGTCCCGACGCCGAACGACCGACGGTGGTGGTCCACTGGATGCGTGCGGCGCTCAGGTTGGACGAGAACCCCACCTTCGACGTGGCACGAACGATGGCCAAGTCCCTCGGTTTGCCGCTCGTCGTGTACCAAGCCATCGACGAACGCTATCCGCACGCCTCGTACCGGCACCATCGTTTCTTGCTCGAGGGGGCGGCCGACGTTGCGCATCGGGCCGAACGCCTTGGGGTCAAGCACGTCCTGCACGTGGCCAGGAACGGCCACAGGGAACCCGCACTGCTTCGCTTGGCCGAATCGGCCGCTGTTGTGGTCACCGATTTGGTCGATCTCGAGCCATGGCGGACATGGACCGAAGCGGTCGCCCGGGTTCGCCACGTCATCGAAGTCGATGCACACTGCGTGCTGCCAAGGCCCGTGTTTGGCCGAACGGCCGACCGCCCGTTCCGGTTCAAGGACGCCACCAAACGGGAGATGAAACGGCGCATGAGCCAGCCTTGGCCACGCCTTCAGGTGGACTTGGCCCAATTGCCAGAATCATGGAAGCTTCCGTTCACGCCCGTCGATGCTGCGCACGAATTGCGCACGGACGGAGCACGCGGGATGTTGTCGACATGCCGCATCGACCCCACCGTGGTGCCCGTGGAGGGCATGATCGGTGGGGCTTCGGCAGGCATGGCACGATGGAAGGCCTACTTCGACGATGGGTTGAGCCGCTACCACAGGACCCGAAACAACGCGGCCCTTCGCCAAGGCGTCAGCGGGATGTCGCCGTGGCTGCACCACGGCATGGTGGCAGCAACCCGGCTGGTCCGAGATGCTGCCGAGCACGGCACCAAGGGTGCCGAGAAATTTCTCGATGAAATGCTCGTGTTCCGAGAACATGCGTACCATCACGCCCATGACGTGGACCGACCGCACGCGTGGGACCGCCTCCCCGATTGGGCCCGAGCATCGTGGCGCAGGTCAGCCTTGGTGCACCCTGCTCGGACGGCCATGGAATTGGAGCGGGGGCGCAGCGACGATGCCCTGTGGAACGCCGCTCAAGTTGGATTGGTCCGTCACGGCGTCATGCACAACAACGTCCGAATGACGTGGGGCAAAGGCACCGTACGTTGGATGGACGATCCTGAGGCGGCCATGCGCCTGACGCAGGACCTCAACGACCGCTATGCCCTCGACGGACGGAATCCCAATTCCCTGGCTGGGGTGATGTGGTGCTACGGTCTCTTTGACCGACCCTTCGACCCTCCAGAGGTACGGATGGGGCGTGTGCGACGACGTGACCCTCGCGACCATGCGGCCCGCTTGGACATGAACGCCTACCGTGAATGGACCGAGGCCCCGGCAGGCGACGTGCGGCTGAACGTCGGCGTGGTGGGCGGTGGCCTCTCGGGCCGCTTTGCTGCTCGCTTGTTGTCGGATTTGGGTCACCGCGTCACCGTCTACGACAAGGGGCGGCGGGCGAGCGGTCGCTTGTCCGACCGAACCGCCAGCGACGGCACCCCCTTCCAACTCGGCGCCCCGAAGGTGGACGGTTGGCCGGAATGGGCCGAACGTTACCTGCAAGATTGGGTTGAACGGGGTTACCTCGACGTCGACGGGGAGCGTCCGCTCACCAGCCTTCCACCGTTGCTCGATCACCTCGGCGACGGCATTGACGTACGCCAATTGCATCGCGTTGACGGATTGGAAATCACGCCCGAAGGTGGACGCTTGCGCATCATATCACCCGAAGGACCGTTGGAAGTGGTGCACGATCACGTCCTCGTTGCTGCGCCCTTTGAGCAATCAAGGGCTTTGCTGGACACCGCCGGCATCGACGTCCAAGGCCGAAGCGAGCCTTGCTGGGTGGCATGGGGACCGGCGCCAGACCATGACCTCGAAGCCCCGCAAGGATGGACGCTCACGCATCGAGGGGCCGACGGTCGCACCCTCGAAGTCAGAATGGATGCAGACACCAGCGCGGCCGATCTTGAGCGAAGCCTGCCGGACATGGCCGCTCACGTCGCCACCACCCTCGGCGTCGACCCACACGGTTGGTCGGCCCATCGATGGCGGTTTAGTCGGCCGATTGAAGGTCCTGAAACCCCCGTCCAGCAGGGTCCCTTCAGCGTGATTGGAGACGCTTTTGGCTCCCCCATTGGCACTGCGGGTGCAGCCTTGGACAGCGCAGCTCGGGCCGTGGCCAACCTTCACTGTGCAACCGGTTGGCACCCGGCAGAGGTGGGCGCCTCCTCCCAGCAGACCGACCTGTCAACGTGGGGGTCCTGAATGGGCGCCTTTCGCGACGCCTTGCTTCCCGTCAATCGGGACGCTGTGGACCGTTGGTGTTACGTCCATGTGGACCAGCTAAACCTCGACGTTGGACCTTGGCGCCCGACCCCTGAACGCCCGCGCTCTGCGGTTGGACTGGTCCTTGTGGAAACCTCTTGGAAGGCCAAGCAACGTCCGTATCATCAGCAAAAATTGGCGCTTGTGCTGACCAACCTGCGGCATTTTGCTCTGGAAGCACAAGACGCTGGCCATCCCGTCTTGGTGCTTCATGACGATCGACCTTACGAAGCGGTGCTCGAGGACCAAGCCTCCTCCCTCGGCCCGCTTCACGCCATGCGGTGGGCAGAACGGGAAACACGGTTGGCGTTGGAACCGTTGGAGCAACGTGGAATGCTTCTCGTCGAGGAGCATGCGGGCTGGTTGACCGACAGGGACCTCTTCGACCGCTCTGTGGGCAACAAACGCCCGTGGCGGATGGATGCCTTCTACCGCGAAGCACGGAAAACCCACAACGTGTTGTTGACCGAGGACGGGAAACCGGTGGGTGGAAAGTGGTCGCTTGATGCTGAGAACCGCCTGCCTTGGGACGGCGCCGTTCCTCTTCCAGAGGTCCCAACCTTCCCGCCGGACGCGGTCACCCTCGAGGTGGTGCAGACGGTCCAATCCACCTACGGCCACCATCCCGGTCGTGTCACGCCCGAAGACCTGCCCGCTTCCGCGGCCGATGCCGAACGCGCGTGGCGCTGGGCGCTTGAGGAAGCCATGCCGTGGTTTGGCCCCTACGAGGACGCGATGACCGTGCAGCACCGTTCGTTGTTTCACACCCGCATCGCGACCCTGCTCAACCTTGGACGCCTCCAACCTGGTCGCGTCATTCACGACGTGGAGCACGCTGACCTTGCGTTGAACTCCAAAGAGGGGTTCATCCGCCAGGTCCTCGGTTGGCGTGAATTCATTCGTCACGTGCACGACGCGACGGAGGGCTTCACGGACCACGTGAACGTCGCATCGAGCACCTCCTCACGGCCTGCAGCGGGATGGGAAGGCGATTGGCCCGACGCCCCTCCCACCGTGGATGCGCTCGGGGACGACGTGCCGCTCCCTCCGGCGTATTGGGGCGCAAAAAGTGGGCTTGCGTGCCTTGACGACGTGACCACGGCCGTGATGGAAGACGGGTGGACCCATCACATTCCTCGCCTGATGGTGCTGGCCAACCTCGGCACCCTGATCGGCGTTCGGCCACGGGAATTGACCGATTGGTTCTGGGCGATGTTCACCGACGCCTACGATTGGGTGGTTGAACCCAACGTGCTCGCCATGGGAACCTACGCCACCGGGCCTCTGATGTCCACCAAACCCTACGTGTGCGGTACGCCCTACCTGAAGCGGATGGGCGATGCGTGCAAGGATTGTGCCTTCTCTCCCTCGTCCACGTGCCCCATTTCTGAACTGTATTGGGCCTTCCTCGCCCGCCATGCGCCCCTGTTTGAGGGGAACATCCGCATGGCGATGCCGATGCGCACCTTGGCCAAACGCGCCCAAGCAAAGCGAAACGCGGATCTGCGTGTCCATGCCAAAGTGGTCGACGTGCTTGGAAAGGGACAGGTCCTCACCCCCGAGGACGTCAAACACGCCCGCGCACAGGTGCCGGCGGTAGAGCCAAGTCCCGAACAATGAACTCGTTTCATGGACGCCGAGCACGACGTGCGTTGGCTGGTCCAACGGCTTCGAGAAGAAGGCGACCTTCGGCCACCGTACCGGTTGAAGCGAGAACGGAAATGGGTCGCAGAAGCCACCGCCCTCAGGGACGATGAAGGGCGCATCCTGGCCTACACCGAACGGCGGAAGCACCTCTTCGCGACGGAGATCACCACCGTGGTCGTCGACCCAGCCCACCGAGGAAAAGGGCTCAGCCATGACCTGATTCGGGCTGCCGTGAGCGCCAATCAAGACCGTCCGCTCATCCTGTTTACGCGTTCAGAAGCGCTCGAGAGGGCGGTCGCCCGCCTTGGTTTCGTCCAACGACATCCACCAAATCCGCTGACCCTGCTCTCCGTCGGCGTCCGTGCCCTGTTGCGCTGCCTTCGGATGATATCGATCGGTGACCTTCGGAAATGTTGGACTCAAGTTGCTCATCTACGGGCCTTCCGTTGCTGGGTCCTGACGGATGATTCCGCCGACTGACTCACTCTTCTTCGTCCGACGGAGGGGACGAAAGGCCACACATGGTGGCGTGAAAGCCGGCCGATTCCAACGGCCCACGAAGGGCGTCCAACTCCAACGAGGAGGCGTCTTCGGGCCGGCGAGGCATCACCACGGCGGACACACCGAGCATGCACAACCGGCAGGTCCACGCGGACGCAAGGCCGTGGTCGACCAGCACGGTCTGAACGCTCTGGAGCAAGGTGGCGCGTTCGTGTTCTTCTTCCAAACCTGAACGGTTGGCGAAGACCGCGGCGGCTTCGAGCAGGTCATCCCAACGCTTTGGGGTCCACGCACCGGCCAACAGTGGTTCCAAAGCCGCTTCACCTGCTTCGGTGATCGAACGTTTCCAACCTGGATGATCGATGTATGCGGACGTATGGCGTGATTCGTCAGGCTGCCACACCAGCAAGAGCGGCGCTGCAAGGGAGGCTCCCTCGGCCTGACCGACCACACCAGGCGCACCGGGCTCCCGCCGCAGGGCCATGCCTCCCGCCTGCAGGGCCAACACGTCACCAAGGCCACCACGATGTTGGCGTTCCAGACGATGGGCTGCGCGTGCAGCATAGCGTGGATCGGGGGTGCCATTGGCTTCCAACACGGCCAGCGCAGCGGCCAAGAAACCGGCTGCGGACATGCCAAAGCCTTGGCTGATCGGCAATTCGAGCCGGACGTCCAGCCTCCACGAAGTCGACGGGGAGAGGCGCCTGACCGCGCGCAGGTCGTTGATCAGCGTGATGTACATGGCCTCGCCTTCCGGCCAAGGCCGTCCGAACCGATCGCTGACCTCCACCTCGATGCTCCCGTTGCTGCGGGCCGGGCGAGGGGCAGGAATTGCCCCGGCTGAATCTTCAACGATGGCTGTGGGGAGGGCTTCTGCGCGAACGCGAACGCCTGCATCGAGGCAAAGGCCGGCGCCGCGGCTCCCCTGTCGGCGGGGCAGAAGTTCATCGTCGTGGATCGAGAAGAGCAGGGTGACGTGGCCACCGATGTGGGCTTCGCCGACCGTCATTGAGGATCAAGCGATGCACGCCGTCCATCAAGGTGCGTGAAGCCAAGCGCGGTACGCGCTCAAGCGAGGGCCTTGTCGAGGTCGCCCGAGATGTTCAGGAAACGCTCGCTGAGTTCGCGAAGCGCCTCGTTCATCACGACGTCAGGCGCCATGGCGCCGTCGCTCTCGAACGTGAACACGTAGGCGCCGGGGACGTCTTCGAAGACGATCGCTTCGCCAAAGGCTTCGTCGCGACCGGTGCCGGGACCGACCTGGTGAATGGCCTTCTCGAGGTCGTGGACGGTGTCGACGTCTTCAACGCGGTTCTTGGTGAACAGCTTGGCGTCAATCGGGCGGCCATCGGTCGTGGTCAGGTTGAGTCCAAAGAGGACCTCTGCGGCCTTCTTGTCCTGCATCACGGCCACGCGTTGTGGGCGGAAGGTGATGGCTGCAGCGGGTGCGTGCTTGACGTGCTCCCTGCCGCGGCCGTAGGTGGCGAAGGCGTAGAACTCGAGGTACTGGCCCTTGGCGAGGATCGTCAGGGGGATGCGTGCGAACTCTTCGGGAATGTCGAACATCGGGTC
>Ga0075480_10000708_pt1 | contig 20021 bp, 35 predicted proteins | sample DEB08_DNA_7_FD_81590 | JGI IMG/M metagenome (GOLD analysis project Ga0075480, IMG submission 81590) | Aqueous microbial communities from the Delaware River and Bay under freshwater to marine salinity gradient to study organic matter... | ecosystem: Environmental > Aquatic > Marine > Coastal ... | reverse complement strand
GACTGAGCCACCTTCTCCGGCGTCTCATCCCCCATGACCACGGTCCGCACAGGGCCCCCAGGCGGCAAAAGCTCATTAAACGCCTGCGCCTGAAACTGGGTGGCGGCTTCCGCCAATAATGGGTGAGTTACGCCACTCGCACCACGGAACGGCTGAGTACGCTCCTCATAGGTGAAGCCCAGAAGCTCCAGCCCGTCAGCATACGCATCTTCCCACTCCTGCCGCGACGCCTTGTTCGAGTCAAACTCGCCCAAAAGCTCCGAAGCAATCCGCCCAAGCTCTCGCTCCGGCATTTCTTCAGCCAAGTTGGCGTAGAAGTCTTCGTCCTCGCCCCGGCGGTCAGAAGGCTCAAAATCCACCTCCACACCACCATCCTCGGTCGGCGAAATCTCAATCTCCCCCACCCCCTCAGCCGCCATCAAAGCATAAACATTGTCCTGACTACCCGGCAGCTCAATCTCAAGCTCGTCAGAAAGGTCTTGCTCATCAAGCTGCGACGGCACATTCCGGTCCATCAGACCGCCCATGCCTCGCGGATATTCAGATTCAGCCATCTTGTCTGTCCTCTAGGGCCGTGGGCCGCGGATAGTCCATCATAATCCTATTTGTTCTCATTGCGAGCCTGGGACGCGAGATAAGCCGCGCCGATACCGGCAGCCGCCGGAGACGCCAAAAGGTTCGCAGAACCCCTCTGGTCAGGATCAAAAGCCGCCTGAGGCAATCTGACGGTGCTTGGGTCAAACACCGAGTATATTTCAGCGTCGCTCATGTCAGAAAGCAGCGCACGGCGAAGCTCGCGATCCCTACCGGCCATCATTTCCGCGGCACTGCTAGCCGCCTTGTAATTTGGGCCGATGTCCGTGATGTCTTGAAAAGTTACGCCGGGGAAGCCCCTTGCTCTTAACTCGCGAGCTATTTCGTTTGTGCTTCCGCTAATCCGTTCTAAATCGGGCTGGCCAGGAACGTCTAAGTAGCCGTCAATTTCGTTCCAATTTCGACCGCCCCCGAGCACCACCGGGTATTCTTCGTCTCTCATGAGAAACCTATACATGGCCCCGCCTTTTTCTATGTCGGGGGGCACGTATGTATTACCCAAAACGGGAGTATTAGTCATAAAGCTGCCGGAGTATGCACGTTCAAAACGACCCGCGTCCGGGTCAATAGCCTCCGCACTGGCTAGCTCAGGAGAGCCCGCATGGAAAGCTTCCTGTCGATAGCCCTGCTCCCGCGCCCGCGCCATGCGGCTAGCCTCGTCCATAGGCAAATCACCCAGGGCAATCTTCGCCGCCGTAGGCTCGGGATACCCAAGCTCAAGAAGGGTCCGGTAAAGCCCCTCAACCTCCTCCGCAGGAAGCTGCTTGGCAGAAGCAAGCTGGAGCGCCCGCTGGAGGGCTCGGGGCCCCTTCAGAGCAGCAGCCGCAGCGGGCCCCACAACAGGAACCGCCATGGCCGCATCACCCAAAACACCTAAGCCCTGAAGCGCCGCGGTGCCATAATTGCCTTCTTCGATGTTCTCTTTGAGGCTCGCGGCCCGCGGGCCGGAAAGCATTTCCGCGACCGTCATGTCAGAAGTAGGGAATTCAGGGGCCTCGCCAGAAGCTTCCAGGGCCCCTGCGCCAGGAGCAAAGCTGGCCGCAAGATACGCAAGCTGTGCTTCGGTCAGGAAAGAATCAATATCCGGGCGCTGACGGCGGGCCATCTGGCCACCGCCGGTAACACGCTGAACCTCGTCCGCCATCGGCAAAGAGGCAATACCCTGAGCTTCTTGTGCCATGCCGGCCTCGCATGGGGTCAGTAATAGACTGGAATCCTAACAGAGCTATCCTCATCCTCCCAGTCGTCCGTCGGCAACTGCACAAAGTTGCCCTGGCGATAGCGCATGAGCGCCTGCGTCATGCTATCAACCAAGTCATCATGCTCGCCATTCGGAAAAGCCGCAACTTCCTCAATCAACTCGTCCGCAAAGGTCGTATCGGGGGCCCAGACCATCCCGGCTTCCAAAAGCGGCGAAATCGCATGGACCCGACTCACCTTGTCATTCCCACGGCTCGGAGTGAAATTCACCACAGGAATACCCACCTGACGCAATTCATGGGTCAGAGGCATACCAGAAGCCTTCGCTTCCACAATTACCGTATCGGGCTCCCAATACTTGTACTCGTCAAAGGCTATCGCCTTCAGCTCAGGGAAATCCCACCGCCCCTTCTTGCTGTCCAACAGGATAAGGTTCGGGGGGCCCCCCTCCTGCGGATAAAACACACCCCAGGTCGTGATGGCAGAGAAGTCAGACGTCTCCCGCTTACTGAACGCCGTGTCGTAAGACTGGATCACATACTGCAACTGCGGAATCTTGTCCTTCTCCCAGCGCTTCCACCACTCCCGCTTGATAATGGCGTTCTCTTCACCGGTCGGGTTCTGCTGATACTGCGCATTCCACTTGCTTGGCGGGATTGATGCGCGGACCGCGGTCAGGTCTTCAATGCTCCAGAACTCCGGCCAGCACGGCGTCCCATCATCAAAAATGGCCGGAAGCTCCACCACCTCCCACTGGTCCGCCAGAGGGTCTTTAGCCTGCGCCCTCAGAAGCTGACCGGTTAAGTCCTTCTCCGACCACCGGGTCTGCACCAGAACAATCGCCCCACCCGGCTGCAAACGCTGCCGGGGGCCCCCGGTGTACCAGTCATAGGCATACTCAAACCCGTTCGCAGACATCGCCGTCTGCTCCGAGTGCGGGTCGTCAATGATACAAAGATCAGCACCACGGCCCGCGAGGTTCGAGCCAACGCCCACGGCGTAGTACATGCCCCCAGCAGCCGTGTCCCAGCGACCAGAAGCCTTGCTGTCCGCCGAGAGCTTCACCTCGGGGAAGACCTCCTTGTACTCGTCCGCGTCCAGAAGGTTCTTCGTCTTTCGACCAAAGTTGACCGCCAGCTCGGTCGTGTGCGTCGCTTGGATGATCTTCATCTTCGAGTTGCGGCCCATCATCCAGGCCGGGAACAGGTAACTGGCGAACTCGGACTTCGTATGGCGGGGCGCCATGTTGATGATCAGACGTTTAAGCTCGCCCCGCGCTACGCGCTCAAGCTTCTCCGCAATGATGTAATGGTGTCGCCCGGCAATGAACTCGGGCCACATAGCTTTGACGAAATCCAAAAAATTTTCTTGGCACCGCTCGTTCCTCTCCAACTGCGCAAGGCGCAACTGAAGCTTCAGAACTGTCTCGTCGTTGGCGTCGATCCGCATGAATCCTCCGGGGGCCCCTGGCGCAATCTATGGCAGAAAGTCGCATAGGTCAAGGAGGCCAAATTCGGGGCCTTCTTAGCACCTTTTGGCATAAGTAACGCGAATTGTTTGAGACGCCGTTATTCAATCCGCGAATAACCTGTATGGATATACATACTCATACCGTTTTTCTGCTGAATATTTGTCAAAAACATGGACCTTGCCCTCGTCCCCCCGCGCGGGGGGCCGCGACGCCCGAGCTTTGGGTTAGTGAGCGCTCACTTCGGCGGATGACCCGATAGGCCGGGGCCCCTGGACCTCGTTAGTTGCAAAATGCAATAGAGACCAGGCGGCGTGGACCAGGGACCAGGGGCGCGGCGCGCGGTCCTGGGCGCGTTATTTGAGGGCCTTAATATGCGTTTAAATGCGCTTATATATTAAACGCGCTGGCGCTTACATATTAAGCGCGCTGGCGCTTAATTATTAAAGGCCCGGGGTTTACATATTTAAAGCGCGGCCCACGGCCCACGGGGCGCGGACCACGGCCCACGGCCCGGGGCGCTGGCGATAGGCTGCGCCTATCAAAGCGCGGCCCTGGGGGCGCGATCGGGGCGCCGATCGGACAGGAAAGCGGCCCTGGGGCATAGGCAAAAGCTATTCGGTACGTTTTACGGGGGCAAAGGGGCGCGGCCCGGGGCAGGTTTAACTAAATAAATGAAGAATGCTCGAGGGGGCATACCAGGACAACATTAACAACTGGCGCTCGAGCGCGGCGGCGGCCGCCAGGACAAAACGCCAGGACAAAACGCCAGGACAAAAAAAGGGGCGCTTAGCGCCCCTGGTCAGTAGATCGGGAAGGGTTAGGCGAGCGCCATGGCGGCCAGGACAAAACAAAACCAAAGCCAGAGCGCGGCGGCCAGGACATTACGCGCCATGATCATCACCACGCCCCCATGCTTTCGAGCGCGGCGCGATCGCGGTCTAGCATTGCGACCAGGGCGCGGCGCTTATGAGTCAGACCTTCGCACCAAGCGTCGATTTCATTAAACAGAGCGCGGCTTTCCGGGCCGAAAAACATCATATGCCCCAGCCCCATTTTATAGGGGTTGGCGTTAGCCGTTAGCGCTTGCCACGCGGCGGCGGCGGGCGTCCCCATGCGCGGACATTGCGCCTTTAGCCGGCCCTTATTTGCGCCCCGGCTTACCAGGGCGCCCCGGATGGCATCGCGCGCGGCGGCGCTAAGTTTCGTATTTTCCATTTTTTAATGCTCCCAATTGAGCCGGCCCCGTGCCGGCATAGGGTTAATCCTATGCGCATAGGCGCATAGGCGCAAGGCACAAAAAAGGGCGCCCCGAAGGGCGCCCCTGGTAGATCGGGAAGGAAAACTAGGCGGCGGCGATCAAGCGCGAAGCGTCCACGATAAAGGCGCTCTCGCTTGTCCGGGCGCGGCCCTTTGCCTTGAGGCCCACGATAACGGGGCCCGCCAGGACATTCGCTAAATCGCTGGCGTCCCCATCAATAACGCGGCGCCCAAGGAAAACGGACGGGAAAGGCCCGCGAAAGACTGCCGCGATCGGCGCGGCGGACGCTTGCGCGCGGCGGATGCTTGCGCGGAAAGCCGGCGCCCCGGAATAGGAAAAAATCAATCGATAGTTTTCCGGGGTTTTACCTAAGCGCGAAGCGTTTTTAGTGTAATCGTAAAAAAACAGGGACGGGAAGGCCTGGGGAATGCCATGCTTTTCCCAAGGTATGTCAGAAAGCACGTTAAGCCGGACCGCGCCCCTAACGCCCTGGCGCGCACATAGGCCCTGGAAATTTTCCAATTCCCTGGCGAGAGCCGCCAGGAAAGCGCGGCGATCGTCATGCCAGAGCGCGGCCTTACGCTGGCGCGCGGCCTGAACATTCGGAAAAACCCCACGCCCCGCCGTGTCCAGGCAAGGCGCCGCGCATCCGGCCTTATGCCGCCAGGGGCAGAGAATGTCATCAGGCGAAAGGGAAAGGCCGGCTAGGCGATACTCTGCAGCGCCCTTGTCCGTTTTGCGCAGTTTGGTATTTCCGCCGCGCGTATCCAAAAGCTTGATTTTGTGAGCCATTGAAAAATCCCCATTGAAGGCCGGCCCCGCGCCGGCATGGGGCATATCCTATGCGCTTTAACCTATACGCGCAAACACAAAAAAAAGGGCGCCACGCGGGCGCCCTTGGTAGATCGGGAAGGAAAGGCTAGGCCGCGGCGGCGGCCGTCAGTAGATCGTCTAGGCGCTGGCCGAATTCAGCGAGGGCGCGCTCCCGGCTGGAATGGTAGCCACCAACGTTAAGGCCGCCGTTTGCCGTGCTAAACCGATGCACGGCCCAGGGGTGCGGCCCATGGGCAAGGCATAGGGTAATCGCGGCCCCCATTGCAGGGACCGCGTGAATGGCGACAAGCTCGAAGCCCTGGCGCTGCGCTTCCGCGTCGGCGGCGGCGATGATATCGGCATGATCCATTTTCAAACCTCCAATGCGCGCACAACGCGCTCAGTTTCCGGGCGAAGGGAAGCCAACGCCGGCGTGATCAGATCAAGTAAAGCCTCGCGAATCGCCCCGGGCAGAGCGGCGGCCACCGCCTGATCGATTCGGGCCGCCACCTCGTCTTCCACGCCTGCCCCGCCTAGGCGCGCGTCAAGCGCGCCCTCTACGGCGTCGTCTAGCTTGTCTTCAAGCTGCGCATAGACTTGATCCTCGACTTCCGCAGGCAATTTTTCATCAATGGCGCGCTCAATTTCATTATCAAAATCAGGCAGCAAGTTATTAATGGCGCGCTCGATTTCAGGCAGTTTGTGATCAATGACGCGCTCAATTTCGGGCTGCATAAGCACCACCAAGGCGCCCGCAAGTTGCTGCAAAAAAGCGTTCTCATTTTCCATTTTTGAAGCTCCCAATTGGGCCCGCCCCGTGCGGGCATGGGAATGATCGCATAGGTTTTGGGGAAAAGAAAAGGGCGCCGCATGGGCGCCCCTGGTCAGAAAAAACGGCGCACCCGCTGGGGGATGCGCCATGCCCGAAACATCAGGCGACGGCGGCGAGCAACTCACCGGCCTTGCGTTCTAACGTCACGCGATCCTCTTGGTGCGGAATGTCCCGGGCAACTGCGGTTATCGCCTGGGCAGCATCCCAGACAGTGCGCATTTCGCGGCCCTCTTCCGAAAGGTGACGGGAAAGCGCAGCCGTCGCTAGGCGCTGACTCATCCCGGCGCGGCGGGTAAGGAATTTAAGCTGCGTATCCTTATCGTGCGCGATTTCGGCAGCCTTCGCGGCCTGGGTGGTTTCAATGAAAGACCGCGCCCCGGAACGGGCAAAGTCAGCCAGGGCAGGGCGGGCCTCAGCGGCGAACCGGTCGGGCGCGTACTTCGTATGCCGGATGCGGATTTCTTGGAAATCCTGAATCCCCGTTAGCAAGCGGTTATTGCACACTCCGCGAAGGTAAAACCCCGCGATGCCCGCAGTCTTTGAGCCCACCTCAGAATTCCACGCATAGAAACCCTTAAAGACTAGATCGGGCTCGCCGCTAGGCAGGCGCCCCACCTCAATCGGGTTTCGGTCATCAACCAAAAACACAAAAACGTCCCGATCCGACGCGAAAAGGGAAGTGCTTTCTAGCGTCACGGGTGCTTCAGGGTCATACGTCATGCGCTCCCCGTTCCAGTTCAGCAAGCGCCCTGGGATTTTCCAGCGCCCGCCGGACTCCTCCACTAGTCGCTGGATCGGTTCGAGCAATTCGAGATCGTGAATCCGCCCATAGTCGGGGCCGGTCATAGCGCGCAGGTGAGTGCCCGCAGGGCCCGCGTAAGCCTTCACTTGCTCGCGGCTGCGATTGTGGCGCAGGCCCCATTGAATGCAGTCGGCAGCCAAAGGCGCAGGAAGATCGCGGAGGTAGGCCGCAGGGGCGCCAGAAAGCTGGGCAAGCTGGCCCAGGCTCCAGTGCGTGGGACGGCGCAGGCCCTCCCCGTTGGCGTCGCGGTAGCTGACCATGACGCTCCCGTGGCGGGGGTTGTTTTCATCAATGTCCCCGATCACTTCGAGGTCATGCGTATCCACAATGCTGCTCCGCAGGTTTTGCGAATCGCTGCGCTTGAAATCGATCATTTCCTGCAGGCTCAGGAACCGCTCATCCATCGGGCGGGTATGCCACTCAGTGGCAATGCGAGAAGAGGTTTGGCCAGTTTGCGTACCGGCGACGGTGAAAGGCGCGTGAAAGACGTTGCTCATAATGATCACTCCAAAGGTTAAGGGCGGGCCTCCCCGTGAGGCCCATGCGAATCCTCTCATCATATCCCATGGGGGTGCAACTGTTTTTCCAAAAATAAAAAAGGCGCCCGTAGGCGCCCTGGTCTAGCGGTGGCGAGGCCTTCGCCTGACAGGACGGCGGCGGGCCTTTTCAACGGCCTCCTTCCCGAACAGCAGCGAAGCAAGCCAGTTAAGTAAAAACATCAGACCGCTTCCTCCCAATACGCCGCATCAGAAACGTCCGAAACGCCCCATTTAGCCGCCACTTTTTCGCGCAGGGCGTCAGCCATGTTGACAAAAAGGCACTCCCCCTTGTGGTTGTAAGCGTAGGAAACTCCCACCAAAAAGTGCATGTTTTCGCTGCCCACTTCTTCGATGACCAACACCTCACCTTCGCAAAGGTGCCGCCCTATTTCCTCCTCACAATCGACTAGAGCAACAGCCTCGCTTTCTTCATCCGGGTATCGGTAAGGCGTAGACCCGTCCCCGTTATAACAAACAAAGCCCACGCGCCCATCTTTTGCGTAAACCAGCTCGCACTCAAAATCTTCAACGAAATCCCTAAAAGCCCGCTCGTCCTTCACGCGCACATAGTTGCTGCGAACGCTGCACACATAATTTGCCATTTCACTTCTCCCAGTCAGGCCGCCCCGTGCGGCTCAGGTGGGACTTTATGCGCATCTATGGGTGCAATCAACCCCCAAAGCTCATCCCACCCAAAGGGGTAGGTCCAGTACAGAGAAGGCTCAACGTGGAGCCCGTTCATCCGAACGTCCAGGGCCTGCCCGCCCCGGTACAGAAACAACTCGCTGGTCTCCCGGTTTTCGTGGGTGTGCAGCCGGCGCACCAATAACCAGACGCTGGCTCGCTTGTGAGCAGTCAGGAACGCCACCTGATGCGGGCGCAGCTCTACGATAGCCGTGCCCGTGTGCTTAAGCTCGATCAGGTGGAAGTTCCCGGCTTCGTCGCAAGCCATGACGTCCGGCACCCCGGGGGTGGCCCAGGTCTCAAGCCTCGTCAGACTGATCCCAGGTCTCTCCTTCTTCGTCGCGTCCCGCAGATTCTTCCAAAGCTGCCTCTCCCTCAACCCAACTTTCTGAGGGCTCACCCGCGTGTCCACCAGCGGGAGCGGCGAGTCTTCGGTCCGCTGCATCGTGTGCCTCGCTGGCTTCTTCCGCTTCCGGGGTGACGTCGATGATGTTTCCTTGGGCACGTTTGATCTCCTCCAGGGCTTTGAGAACGTCTTCCTTGCTCATACTGTCGATGCTGCCGTGGCGCACTTCAGACTTGCTGATGTAAATGTCGCCATGGGCCTGCCCGCGCCGGTATTCAGCCTGCACGGCGGCAGAATAGGCGCCATTCTCCAGGGCTCGGTCGCGGATAACTTGCAGGTCGCGAAGGTGTCTTTCGTAGGTCACCCCGAATTTGGCGTCTAATTCGCTCTTGAGGGCGCGAATGCGCGCAACCACGTTGGGGTGCTTCCTAGGGTCTGTCAGCTCATACGCGCGCTGTGCGGCGCTCTCAGCGGCATATCCAGCATTCTCCGCCGCTTCCCGCTTGGTGATCATGCCGTCCTTCAGGACAAACTCCCGCACAAAGGCCTCCTGACGGGGGGTCAGAGGGCTATCGACGGTCAATTTCTTCCTCCCACGGGTTTCTACCCGGGTAGAATTGCCGCTCTTGTCTGCGATTTGTCTTGCCATGGGATAAGTCTCCACTTTATCGCGTGTAATGAAAACAATGCCTTACGGCGCACTCTTGAGTCGTTACCTTTTAGGTTTGGGCTAGGTAACCAAAAAAGTATCCCTCGCCCCTTCTTTAAGCCCTTGTTTTATATATAGGAAGAAAACATAGTTACACGGTTACACGGGTTACGGCCATTTGACGCAAAATTATTGTTTTTCTTTTTCTGTCTATATATAGGGAAGGGGGTTTTTGACCCAAGGGCCGTGGTTCGCGGCCCGTGCGTCCTGAACCCCCACCCCAACGCAAAGACCCCCGATCCGTGGACCGGGGGCCGTGAGCCGCGCTGGCTGCTTTACGCTACCTCTTCAATCTCCCACTCTTGGCGGTTGTCCCACCCTTCCTGCACGGCCTGTTCCAGCTCAGCCTCGAACTTCCGTTTGGTCCTCCAGTGGAGGCCGGAGTAGCCGCCGCGTTTCATTGGAGGGAGCTTTGGAACATCCACGGAGACGGAGTAGACGGGTGCAATTTTGACCGTCTCTTCCTTTCCCCTTGGAGCCCAATGCAGGTAGGGCCATGAGAACTGGTCCATGTGGCCGCCGTCGAATCCGACGGGGTTGAACAAGCAAAGCGAGAGTCGGTGGTCGTCTCGATAGTCGTGGATGACGTCTCGACGGACCAATTTTCTGAGCGCTTCTTCCGGCGTTTCTGCCCAGGCCCAGACGAAACCCAGCCCGGAGTAGCAGGCGCCAGCAAACCATTGAAGCGTGTCCGAATCATGATCGCTCATGTCGTTTTCCTTTTGCAGCAGATTGTTAAAGAGCCCCGCGCGAGGCGGGTTGTGGCTGGTCCCCCCAGCCACTTGTATATTGTCCCATAGATTGACTAAGAAAAAAAGGGCTATCGACTTGCAGATCGCGCCATTCGACTTGCAAATCGCGCCAAACCGGTCGTGAAACACCGATTGTTCCACGTGGAACACTTGAGCACTCTCTGTTGGTTATCGTGGTAGACTCCTGCCCGCCGCGCCCCGGGGTGGTTCCCGCCCGTTGCCCCCTGGGTGCTGCGGCACCCCTAGTCCATCGTGCCGTGAGCCGTGGGCCGTGGAACGATCTCCCCGGGCCTTGGCTGTATGGCCTCCACCAGCGTGTCCAGCTCTTCTGCTTCTAGCAGTTCGATGAGCCTGTCGAGGTACCAGCGCGCCTTTTTCGGGTCGCAGCTTGGGTCGTCGGGGTGCTTGTCCCGATAGCGCCAGAGGTACTTGATGACGTTAGCCACGCAGACCGCTTCGAGGCCGCGCTTGTCTTCGACGGCGGCGGTGATGGCGTCGATGCACTCCATCTTGCTGCCTTTGTAGTGTGCGGGGTTGATGGGGTCAGTCATGTTGGGTGGCCTTTTTGAGCAGGGTGTTAAGGGCCGCGTTGAGGTCGCTCTCTGTCTCGATGTGAAAGACGTCTGACACCTGCTGGGTGCCTTCTTGGACCGTGAGCCGAAAGGCGTGGGCTCCGTATCCTGGGGCGTACTCGACGTCTGCGCCGCAGTAGCGGGCTGATCTTCTGAGCGTATCGCCCATGCTGCCGTATGAGTTCATGCGTTTCTCCTGTTCAAGACGTCCATCGGTGTTATGTACATGGCCCGGGGCCAGTAATAGTGGCGCTCTGCCAGGGTGAGCTGGTCGTAGCCGGGCCGATCTTTGTCGAGCTGGCTGCGCTTTGGCGCGTTCTCCGGGTCGGTGACCGCGAGGTGCGTTTGGATAGCGCGGGCGATCTCAGCGGGGCTCATTCCCTTCTCCTCAAAAATAAACCGGCAAAATGTCCCACGTTGCGGGGATCATCAGGTGCGAATCTGATCTGACGACTACCTCCTGCCGCCACTTGATCTGCTCCTCGTAACACTGCTGGTACGGCTCGCCGTTCTTTAGCAGGCGAATCCACTCTAGCCTGCGGTACTGCAAAGTCATTCCGCATTCAAGGTAGCGGCGCAGCTCTACAGCAAAACTCACCGGTCCCAGTCTCCTGTCCACGGCTCGGCATCGAAGTCTTGGCGCTCGTTGCATTCGTAGCAGAAGCAATCGTCGGAAACGTCGCTAACGAACCATTGCTGCGGGCCTTTGCGCCAGAAAACGACGGCGTCGCAGGAAATGTTGTCTGAGCCGCACTCTTTGCAGACCATCTTTACCGTGCTCATCAGAAGCGTCCGTCCTCGAATTTGAAAGAATAGGAACGCAGGACGTCGATGCCCTGCATGGAGTCGGAGCGCTGCCCGTAGGTGCGCTTGTAGTAGACCGGCGACTCGTAGGTCGTCTTTGAATACCAAGAGCCTGTCTCTTGATACTGGAGGTGCAGCCCGCGGCGGAGGTATCGCATCAGCTCTTCGGCGAAAGTCATGACAGCAGCCACATGCCAAGGATGATGGGGAGCACCCCGCCCAGAAGCACAAACACAAAAACAAGTTCCCAGGAAAACCCGTCGTCATTCATAAGAAGTTTCCATCAAAGCCTGTTGCTCGTTCTCAGAAAGAACTCTGTCAGAAGCCATAGAGCCTAAATACTCTATAACTTTCAACAACTTATCCGCGGAAGCAAGAATCTCCGCAGCCACCGACGCATCACATTTACCACGGCTAACATCATCGAAAAGCTCCAGTAGGCCGCCGTACTGCTCGCGCAGATAACGGATGGTTATCTCGCGAGCCTGGGCGTTATTGAGGGTAAGGTTCATCGGCGTCTCTGAATCCGTTCATTTCCGTGTCGGCATCCCAGTAGCCGGCGAACCATTCTGTACGCTGGCGCAGCTCGAAGGCTTTGCCGTAGGGACACTTGTGGGCGGGGTCGCCCCACTGGAAAGCAGAATAGCCTTGCTGATAGGCCTTTGGCATCCGTTCGAGGTTCATTGCGCAGCCTCCTGAATCTGCGACTCCACCCAGTCCAGCACTTCGGTCATGGCCCGTGGGCCGAGAGTCCATTTCCGCACCCCGCCGTGCAGGTTCAGGCCGCGCTCGCGGAGCGTGTCCTGATCTTGGAGCAGCGTTTCGAGGTAGTAGCCGCCGCCGGTGAATTGCCCGTGGACCGTGTGCGGGTAGTCGGTGTCATAGAATTCGATGGTGGGCTTGTCTGTTTTCTGATAGGGCCCCATGCAGAGCACGACGCGGGCTTTGAGGCCGTATTCCGGCTCTTCGACGTCGAAGGTGGGTTGCTTGCTCATGCGCAGCCCTCCGCAATCATCTGCTCTTCGAGGGAGCGGATAAGGCGCGCGTGATTGTCGGCATCCTGTTCCGACATGAACAGGCCGCAGTCGGTGCAGTCGAGCCAGAGCCGATAGGCGGGGATCGTGGGCGTATCCTCGCGGACCACGGCCCAGGTCATTGGATCAAGTTTCTTACCCATGCTGAGTCTCCTTTGCAGCAGCTCAGCAACGGTATGCGATTTATTCTATGCCGTCAACGCTTCCGGGGATAATTTATGCGCTTTTTCGTAAGCGTCGAGATTGGCCTGAGCGATGTCTAGCTCCCGGCGCCATGCTTCTGACGCTTTGCCCCATCGCTGAAGAAAGGCGATGTAGGCGCGGTCCCTGATTCCCCTGAGCCGGTCCCGTTCTTTGAGCGAATAGATTGTCTCCCCCATGCTTCCTCCTAATGCACGGTTGCTTCTCGAAAGACGAACTGACCTCCTCCTTCCCCAAGCTGGGCTTTGAGTGCGGCGCTGTTGATGCACTCGGTCATCAGCTCGGCGGCGACGTCGATGTTCTCTGAACACTCGAAGAGCCGATAGGCGAGCATCGTGAGCGCACCGGCGAAAGCGCTTTCAGGCGCAAAGCCTGCGTCGCTCATGCGGTCGATTAGCCGGTCCATCATCTGGGTGGCTTCAAGGAACTCGCGCTGGTGCTCGGTCATAATCCGTCCCCAACTGTTGATGCACTCTGCGGAAGGCTTTGACGATTAGCATCATCTTCAACCACTCATCGTCGTTTGCTTCCCGCTCCGCTAAATCTAGCACTTCGTCCATGAAATCTTGAAGCACTTCAAGTGCCATATCCAATTCCATTTGTATAACTTTTGTCGAATTTTCGTTCATCTTGTTATGACCAAAATCATGTTGTAAAAGTTTTCCCAACCAATGTACGGGCTATTACCGACAGTGAGGGGACTGCCGGTGGAGACGTTTGTTTGCAAACGCTGCCAGGAGGCGCTGCCCAAGGACCGTTTCCGCATAGTCCGCGACAAGCGCAGAAACTCCACCTACCGCACCAAAATCTGCAAGACCTGCACCCGGACCAAGGACCGTGAGACGTTTCACGATCAGCCCGATCCCCGCCGCTATCTCACGCGAAACTGGAACGCGCTCTGCCGCCAGCGCAGAAACAAGGGCGTGTATGTGTGCCCCGAGCTTTTCGGCATCCAGGGGGTCGATTACTTGATGGAGCTTTGGGAGCACCAAGGGGGTCGCTGCGCCCTAACAGGCGTCTCCATGACTTGGGTATCCATGCCCATAGCGGAGGTGCGCGCGGGCCACGGGCTGGGCACTTCGATCAGCGTTGATCGCATTCAGAACGACAAGCGTATTGGGTACCGAAAGGGGAACCTGCGGCTGGTGTGTTCCCAGATTAACCACATGCGCAGTGCGCTTCCGACGGAGGACTTTTTGCACTGGTGTGAGCTGGTGATCCGGCGAATGGGGCCCGTGGCTCCTGACTTCTCTTTGGCAGACGCAAAAACTGTGAGGAAAGACTTGGCTAATCATCCTGAGCGACAAGCCAGTAAGAAAGAATCCAAAAGGGCAGGGCCAGCAAAATCCCCGGCGAGGCGATCAAGAGCCCGGCCAAGAACGAAAGCCCCGCAACGACAAGAACCCAATTCGATTCAGGACTGATCTTCATCTTTGGGCTTGATGGGGACCGTGCCCAGGGTGGGAGGTTCATCCAGAAGGCTCCTTACAATGCGCCGTGCGCGGCGGATCAAGGCAAAGTCTTGGCTGATGATGACCAGCGTTGCGCTGAAATCGCCCTCCTCATCGGGCTCAGTATCTTCTTGCCATTCAATGCGTTGCATGGGTGAGCCCTCGCTGTCCCCCTTCAGGCCTACCATATTAAAAACCCCCGGAGGTGGAAAGGCCTCCGGGGGCTACGGGGTCCGGCTAGGCTGGGTGAGACCTGACCGGTTTCTGCTGCAAGACCCGGGGGACGGGTCAAGTGCAACAATACGCGATTTTGTGAGACTGTCAAGCCTTACGCCGCCTTTTTCTTGGCGTAGTACGCCTTGCTGTAAGCGCGTTGCTTGTCCTTGTTCCGGCTCTGCCAGTCCTTGGTGGCGCAGAGCTTGGAGCAGTAGCGGCGCTGCTTGCCTTTCAGGCGCTTGTCACAGTGGACGCAGGAGGGCTTCTGAGCGGCTTTCGCCTTTGCCTTGGCCCGTGAGCCGCGGGCCGTGGCTTTCGGCTTCTGAGGCGCTTCCTGGGCTTCCTCATCGGCCATTTCGATCTTGGCTTTCTCAACGAGAAGCCGGGTGCGCGCTGCGACGAGGAGGAGCGTGTCTCGGGAGACGTTGCCGGTTTGGAAAAACTCTTGGCTCAGCTCAAAGCAGTCGCTGAGCAGTTCTGAGAGGAGGCTGTCTTCTTTAGTCATAAGATTAATCCCATGCAGCAGGGGTGAAAAAAACGTAGGGCGTTTCGGCCCTATTCTCCGGGGTTGAAGGGTTTGCGAGAGCGGTAGCCTTTGTAGACGTCGAACATGAGGCGCAGTTGGCCGCTGATCGTGCGTCCTTCGCTCTTGCTGATGGCTCTGATCTCGTCGTAGACCTCACGGGGGACCAGAACCGATTTCCAGCGGGTGGTATCCATAGTGGCTCCTAACAAATCTGCTGCGATTGTCTAGGAAAGTATGCGCTTAGTCAAGTTAAAAAAGCCCCGCCAGGGCAAAGAGAGAGAGGAGAAACCCCTGGCGAGGCAATGGTTTGAGACCGGCAGCACGGAGAAACTACTCGGCCTCGCCCCAACTGGCTCCGATTTCTATATCACACTTTGACGGAACTTCCAAAGGCACCGCCGTTTCCATGACCTGCGCGATCTCTTCCGCCTCAGCGCGATCAGTGACCGACATGGCCAGCTCGTCGTGGACTTGGAGCATGGGGAGCTTGCCGGCTTTGTAGAGGTTGACCATGGCTTGCTTGGTCATATCGGCCGCAGAGGCCTGGATCAGGCGGTTCAAAGCCTTGTAAGTGTAGGCGCGCTTGAGCCGGGTCGTGGCCCCGTAGGTGTCGATGGCCTCTTTGTACGGGAGCGCCTTGTTCATCTTGAAGGTGTCCGGCTCCCAAAGGTCGAAGCGGCACTTGCGGCCCAGCAGGGAGCGGACGCTGCCGCCGCTGGCTTTGTCGTTGAGCCGGTTGGTCACGCCGTTCATGAGCGCTTTCACGAAGGGCACCCGGTCGTGGTATTGGCGCACCAGCCCCTTGGCCTCGTCCAGGGGGATGTCAAGCTGCTCTGAAAGCTTGCCCACCCCCATGCCGTACATCATGCCCAGGTTGATGGTCTTGGCCTGCTTCCGCGAAATCTTGGCCATTTCCGCCACCATGGTGTGGAAGTCCATGTCGGGATTGTGGGTGTAGCCCTCGACAAACTCCTTTACGCCTTCCAGGGGCATGCCCCGGCTCTTGCCGTAGACATGGGCGTAGTGGACCAGTATCCGCGGCTCCTGCTGGGAGAAGTCGATGGCCGCCCACTGGTCGCCCTCTTCGGGCAAGAACAGGCTGCGGATCATGGGGCCCAGCTCTGGATCGCGGGCCGGGATTTGTTGGAGGTTGGGCGAGTTCATGCTGATGCGCCCGGAGACCGTGCCGCCGTCGTCCGAGCGAATTTGGTTGATATGGCTGTGGATGCGGCCGTCTTTGTGCGTGTGCTTCATGATCGTGTTGATGAAGGTGCCACTGGTCTTGTTCAGAGCCCTGGCTTGCACGATGAGCTTGGGCAGCTCATGGGGGTGGTCCGTCAGGAAAGACTTGGTAAACGAGGGCGCGCCCTTCTCTGTCTTGGGGTAGCTCACCCCCGCCTTATCAAAAGCTTTGGCCAGGGACTGGGCCGCCCAGATTTCGACGGTCTGGCCCGTGAGCCGTTTGATCTGGCCCATGACGTCTTTCTCGCGCTTGAGCAGCGCGTCCCGGGTGCGCTCCACCTTGTCCATGTCCACGCGGATGCCGCGCCATGTCATGTCCACAAGGCACGGCAGGAGGTCCAGTTCGAGGTTGGCGATCTGCCAGAGGTCTTCCTTGCCAAGCTGCACACTGAGGTAGGACCACAGCTCCAAGGTCAGGGTGGCGTCGCCCTCGGCGTAGGGGCCGACAAACGCTGCCGGCATCTTCCACATCTCGCCCTTGGGGTCGAGGCCAAACTCTCGGGCGGCTTCGTTCAAGCCCTTCTCGCTCTTCACCTTGTTGAGGTGGTCATAGGCCAGGGAGTTCAGGCTGTAGCTGAAGCGGTTCTCGTCGAGCAGGGATGCGATGAGCATCGTGTCGATGATGCGGCCATTGATCTGAAAGCCCATGCGCCGAATCCAGCCGGCGTCATACTGGGCGTTGTGCATGATCTTGTCTGCCGGGCACTCGAAGACTTTCTTCAGCCACTTGTTGACGATGCGCTCATCCAGATTGCCGCCGCCCAGATGGCGCACGGGAATGTATCCAGACCACTCTTCCGTGGCGATGGCGTACCCGACTACCTCACCGTTGCCCACGGCCCAGCCCGGGCCGCTGTTTTTCAGGTCCGGGTCTTTGGTTTCGACGTCGATAGCGATGCGCTTGGCACCGGTCAAATCGGGGAGTTCATGAGGTGGCACCCACTCGCTCTGCTGGCCCATCATCACTAACTGCAAACTCATTCATCCTCCCCACGCCGCGGCGGCGGTGTAAATGGCGAAAGCTCGCCGGTTTTCATGTCCATGATCTGTATGCGGGGCTCAGCTTCGAGAATGTTCTTCTGAACCCGGGCAAGGTACTTCAAGCCCTTTTCGATGGTGTCCAGGGCTTCGGCCAGAGTCATCTTGCCGTGCTCAACCTGCTCGGTGATCTCGTCGATGCGCGCAAGGTTCTGCTCTAGCTTGCTCACAGCTCTTCCTCGTCCTCTGGCTCGGGCAGATACACGAATACCAAGCTATGGCAGTTGGGGCAGTGGAAGTTTGAGCAGATGGTGTAGCCGTCCATTTCTGAATCTTCATCACCGCCCCAGATAACTTCGGTGTTGCAATGCCAGCAGTTCATAGGTCATAGCTCCTCGAAATGTCCTCAGGCTCCACGATGTAGAGGTTCTGCTTGGTCCGGGTCACGCCCACGTAGAACATCCGGTGGACGTCATCGGCGTTCACGCGCATATCTGCATCGGCGGCTGGGCTCAGGTCCGTGAACAGCACGACGTTGTCCGCCTCCCCGCCCTTTGACCCGTGGATCGTGGACACCGTAATCCGGGGCACCCCATTGAACTTCTCGCCGCGACGCAGCATGGCCACAATGTAGGCACGGTCCCGCTCGGGCAGCTTGTCCATGGCTTCGTGCCAAATCAGCTCGTCACCAATGACCAGACCGTGCTGGAGCTGGAGTTGCGCGAGGTTCAGCATTTGGTTGTCTTCGACGCCGGGGAGCTTCTTGAAGCCCCGGGCAATACGTGAGCCGGTGCTCATGTATGAATAAATCTTCCGCGCTGTCTCGCCCTTAATCTCCTGGCCCTTGCGTAGCTGCTCCCAGCCGTTCACGGCGGCAGAGACTTTTTCTGACACGGACCGTGAGCCGCGGTAGTTGAAGAGGTAGCCGTTGGCCTTCAGGTCGTTGGCCACGGGCTGGAGCTGGTATCCCGCCTGGGACAGCACGAGCCATGAGCCGTGGGCCATGTCCAGCTCATTAACCGTCGAGCACCGCGCAACACGGCCAAGCTCTTCTTTGGGGTCATAGCGTTTTGGGAAGCGGCGCTGTATCCGGTTGGCTACAGACTCCGCCAGCATGTGTACGCTTTTCGGTACGCGGAAGGATTGGCTGAGCGTTTCGCTGCCGCCCGGGAGGTTGATGAAGTGATCAACGTCGGCCCCGGCCCAGCGGTAGATGGCTTGGTCGTCGTCCCCGGCGACGTACATGCGGTCGCTCTTGGCGTCGAGGATGTGCGCGATGTCCCACTGCATGGGGGACAGGTCTTGGGCTTCGTCGAGGAAGGTGAGCTTGAAGTGCGGGCACACCTGGGGGTTGTCGATAAAGACTTGGAGCATGTCGGTGAAGTCATAGAGCCCGAAGCGCTTCTTGTAGTTGTCGAGGGCCTTGGCGAGGTATTCGACTTTCACCCAATCGTCGCTGAGGTTGGAGCGGTTGTACTCGTCCCGCAGGTTGGTCTTCTTGAGCCGGGCGAGGTTGATGAGGCCCAGGATGGGATCAGAGGCCTTGCTGGCTTCGATGAGGTCATCGGCTTCTGTAACGCTGTCCGTTACGAGGGAGACGCCGGTGGCGGTCGCCAGCTCCCGGTAGTGCTCGCTCTGCATCACTTCGTCGGGGCGGATGCCTGAGTACATGAGGGCCATGCTGTGCAGGGTTCTGAAATTAACTAGGTCGTGCTTGGGGTCTAGGCCAAAGCGGAGCGCTGCGCGCTCCTTGGCTTCGTTGGCGGCCTTCTTGGTGAAGGCTAGAAAGGCTATGTCCTGTGGATTAGTCCCGGCCTCCAGGGCCTCGTCCACCATATTCAGAAGTGTCGTTGTTTTTCCTGTCCCCGGCGGTCCGAAAATCCGAAACATCCCCGTTCTCCTGTTCACCCAAGATGGCATCAATGCCGCGCACGATTTGCCGCACCCGCTCCCTTGAAAGGTTGAAGCGTTTGCCGATGGCTTCGAGGGTCATGCGCTCGTCCCTACGCAGCCTGCGTATTTCGCGGTTTCTCGGCGTGTCGATCTTCATCAGAAAGGCGCCTTCTCCTGTGCCCCAAACTCCGGTGCGTCCAACTGGATGCTGCCGTTATTGAAGGCCGGGATGCGCCACACGCGCACGGCCCGGCCCTTGATCTTCAGCACCACGCTCTCGCCCTGGATGTCCCGCAGGCGCTGAGCGATCTTGTGACTCTTGTACTCGAAGAACTTCTGCTTACGCAGGAAGGCCTCAAAGTCTCTGAGGCGGAAGTAGCTGAAGCCCTGCTCCTCATCGGTCCACGGGCGGCGGAGCAAGATTTCTTCTTTGTCCTGGGCTTGCTGAAGGTTCTGGCAAAAGTCCTCAAGATAATCGTAGAACTGCCCAGAGGTGCTGGCGTCCTGGGCCACTTCGATAATAGCACCCTCGTTCTCACGCATTTCCGACAGCAGGGTCGCGACGCGGTTCTCCCAGCCCAGCTTGTTCATGGCCTTGGGCAGGAAGTTGAGCTGTTCCATGCACACCTTCTGGAAGGCGCTCTGGTTGTGCAGCGTTTCCGTATCCAGCTCTAGGGGCTCGCCGTTGACGTCGAGGAACCACACGGGCGGGACAGAGTTGTACTTGCGCAGGTTGGCGATGGCCGCGTTTGATACGGCAGCGCCGATGCCAAACTTCCGGGTCTGGCACAGGTCTTTGTTGCAGTGCCCGCAGATGGGCTCGTCGGAGCAGCGGTAAGCGTAGTCCTTCTTTTCCACCTGTTTCACGACGGTGTTCAGCTCCGCCAGCGGCAGCGGCGGGTTCAAATACTTCATGTTGTGTTCGAGGATTTTGTCCTGCCAATCGTCTGGATGGGCCTTGCGCAGATACACGCCGATGTTGAACAGGCCGTTGTTCCTGCCGCCCTCGCTGATCGTTTCCTTGCACAGAATCTGAAGGCACGGCGGGCCGTCTTTGATGGCCACCTGCTCCTTGGGCTTGGTGTTCTGGAGCGCGATGATTTG